>Ga0335069_10000445_pt1 | contig 70388 bp, 55 predicted proteins | sample Lox_Sample_11_FD_206714 | JGI IMG/M metagenome (GOLD analysis project Ga0335069, IMG submission 206714) | Soil microbial communities from Loxahatchee National Wildlife Refuge, Florida, United States - Lox_Sample_1.1 | ecosystem: Environmental > Terrestrial > Soil > Wetlands | place: USA...
CGCCTCAGCGGCGACCCGCTCTTACGGCTCGCGCATGCCCCATCCTTGCGCGGCGAACCCCGCGAAAGGGCGGAAACCAATGAGGTTTCCTCGTGAGAGTCCGCGTCATCGGCGCAGGCCTCGCCGGCCCGGAAGCCGCCCTCACCGCCGCCCGCCTGGGTTGCGCTGTCGATCTCTATGAGATGCGCGCCATCGTCGACGGCCGGCCGCGCCTCACGCCGGCTCACCAGACCATCGACTTCGGCGAGCTTGTCTGCTCCAATTCGCTCAAAAGCGAGTCGCCGAACACCGCGCCCTGGCTTCTCAAACAGGAGATGCGCCGCGCCGGATCGGCGCTTCTCCGCATTGCCGGCGAAACCGCCGTCCCCGCTGGACACGCCCTCGCCGTCGATCGCATCGAGTTCTCGCGCCGCATCGCCGAGGCCATCGCCGCCGAGCACCGCATCCGCGTCATCCGGCAGGAATTCACAACCCTCAACCCAAACGAGGACGGCACGAAGTGCACAATCCTCGCCACCGGCCCGCTCACCTCGCCCGCGCTCAGTGCCGAACTCGAGCGCATCACCGGCTCCGGCCATCTCGCCTTTTACGATTCCATCTCGCCCATCGTCGACGCCGAATCCATCGCCATGGACCGCGTCTACTTCGCCGCGCGGTGGGACAAGGGCACCGCCGACTACATCAACTGCCCCATGACCCGCGAAGAGTACGACCGCTTCTACGACGCGCTCATCTCTGCCGAAGCCGCCGAGTCGCGCGAGTGGGAGCAGCTCGAATACTTCGAGGGCTGCCTGCCCATCGAGGTCCTCGCCACCCGCGGCCGCGAAACCCTGCGCTTCGGCCCCATGAAACCCGTCGGCCTGCGCGATCCCCGCACCGGCAAAATCCCCTGGGCCGTCGTCCAGCTCCGCAAGGAGAATCTCCGCGCCGACAGCTACAACCTCGTCGGCTTCCAGAACCACCTCAAGTTTGGCGAGCAGGCCCGCGTCTTGCGTCTCATCCCCGGCCTCGAGAACGCCCGCTTCCTCCGCTACGGCCAGATTCACCGCAACACCTACATCTGCGCGCCCGCTCTGCTCGACGAGTGCCTGCGCTTTCGATCCGAGCCGTGGCTGATGGTCGCCGGCCAGCTCAGCGGCGTCGAAGGCTACACCGAGTCCATGGCCACCGGCCTGCTCGCCGGCATCTACGCCGCCACGCTCGCCCGCGGCCAGGAGCCCGTCCCCGTCCCGCGCTCCACCGCGCTCGGCTCGCTCGTCCACTACATCACGCACGCCGAGGTGAAAAACTTCCAGCCCGCCAACATTACATTCGATCTATTGGAGCCCCTCGAAGAAGAACTGCGCCGCCGCATCCGCGACAAGAAGGAGCGTCACCGCACCCAGTGCGACCGCGCCCTCGCAGTTTTCGAACAATGGTTGAGCGCCCTTCCTCTTCCCGCAGCGGAACTTCACCTATAAGATCTGCGTAGCTCAGTCGTACGCGTTGCCTTCCCCGGAAAGGAATTACATGCGTGCCCTCTCTGCCGCCGACGCGGTTTCACCCGCCATTCAGCGCACCCGGGAGTTCCTTTTCAGGCAGTTCCGCTGGGGAACCTTTCTGAAGCTCGGCCTGGTCGCCATGATCACCGAAGGCATCGGCACCAACTTCAATTCGTCGAATCATGGCGGTCAGTCTTCGGAACACGGACCGGTCATCAACTCGCTCTCCGCCATTCCGCCGGTGTGGATCGTGGGGATTGTGGCGGCCGTGGCCGTTGTGCTCCTTTTCTCATTGGTCGTCTTCTACCTGGTCACGCGCCTGCGGTTTGCCTTCTTTCACTGCCTCGTCCACAACACAAAGCTCCTTCGCCCCGGATGGCAGCTCTATCGCCAGCAGGCGATGCGCTTCTTCGGGCTCAACGTCGCGGTGGGATTCTGCTTTCTGCTGCTGATGGTGTTGCTGTTGCTCCCCTTCATCGGCGGCCTCTGGCGGCTCCTGCGTGTGACTCCGCAGGGCGATCATCCCGATATCGCATTGTTGCTGGCGCTCATATTGCCCCTGATTCCGATCATCCTTTTGCTGGTGCTCGCCGGAATCGTGGCCGACATCGTCTTGCGCGACTGGATGCTGCCGCACTACGCGCTCGAGAACACGACCGCCGGCCAGGCCTGGACCCGCGTGTGGGCCGCCATCAGGGCAGAGAAGCGGCAGTTCTTTGTCTACGCCTTGCTGCGGCTCGTCCTGCCTTTGATTGCCATGGTCGCCGTGTTCATGGTGCTGATGATTCCGGGGCTCATCCTGGCCGGCGCCTTTGCCGCATTCGGATACGGTTTGCATTCGGCTTTCGCGGGTGCGTCGGGCGCTTCCGCGATGGTCGGAATTCTCGTCCAGGTCTTCTACGGAGTGCTGGCCTTCGGAATTGCGTTGTTGGCCGGCGTCTGCCTGGGCGGGCCGGTTAGCGCAGGTGTGCGGGAGTACGCGATTCTCTTCTACGGCGGCCGCTACCCGGCGCTGGGAAACATCCTCGAACCGCTCTCTTCAGCGCGGAATCTCGCGTAGCGCCCTGTGCCTCGGGAAGGGTGCGTGGTATCGGGGTGCCGCGTCACAGCCCGCTCGAAATGAGCCTCCAGAGGGGCTCTTAGAGTGGCTCGAAGGGTCAGGGCACAGCTTCAGCCGCGCCGCAATTGCTTTCTTTGGGACGGAAGATTTAGCTCCTGTTCGGCGGAACTCGATTCCACTTCGACAGCTTTACCTGGAAGGAAAACCGCATCCGCTCGCCAGGCAGTACGTGGCTTTATCGCGGCGCCGGCGTCGTCAGCTTCGCCTCGACAATCCTTTCCGCGGCCCGCACAGCTTCGTCCAGCGTCATGTTCGTCGAATCTACCAGTACCGCGTCGGCCGCCGGCCTGAGCGGAGAGTCTTTGCGGTTCCGGTCCCGCTCGTCGCGCTCGCGCAGCTCGCGGATCACCTCTGCCGGCTGCATCTCGGGCTTCGCGCCCATCTGTTCGTACCGCCGCAGCCCGCGCACCTCCGGCGCCGCGTCCAGAAAGATCTTCACCTCGGCATCCGGGAATACCACCGTCCCGATGTCGCGGCCTTCCATCACCACGCCGCCTTTGGCGCCCAACTCCTGCTGCAGCCGCACCATCCAAGCGCGGATGGCGGGAAAGACGCTCACTCGCGAAGCCGCGTCGGTCACCGTCTGGTTGCGCAGCAGGTCGGTCACATCTTCGCCGTCGAGCAGCACGCGGTTGTGCTCCTCGCCCGGCTCCAGCCGGATCGAGGTCCCGGCTGCCAGCCTTTCCAGGCCCACGCTGTTGTCCAGGGGCAGTGCCGCGCGCAGCGCTTTGAGGGCGAAGGCACGGTACATGGCTCCCGTTTCAAGATTCAGAAGGCCGAAGCGTCGGGCGAGGTGGCGGGCAAGAGTACTCTTGCCCGCGCCCGATGGGCCGTCGATGGCTACGATGATCTTCTGTGCCGGTTCAGGCGAATGCGTCGAACCACCGCTGCTCATCCGCGTTTCTTGCTGTCCCGCCCGGTCCGGGCCGTAAAGCCATAGCGCTTCGAGTTGCCGCCCTTGGCGTTCGCAGTCAATGCCGGCTTGGTCGCCTTGCCCCGCGCCGGCCGCGATTCCTTGCGCGCCGTCGCACTGTTCCGGCTAAGGCTTGCGCTACGGCTCTTGGCGGCAGTCTTGCCGGCGGCCTTCGCCCCGTTGTTATGGCCGTTGCGTTGCCACGCCGGTGCGGCTGGCTTGCCGCTTCGCGCTCCGGCCGACGTGTTCGCCGAGTGCCCGGCCTTGCCATTGCGGGCATTGTCGTGAACCGGTTTGTGCGGCTTGCCATTCGTGGCCCAGCGGTTGCCCGAAACCGGACGCGCAGCAGCCGGCCGGCCGGAAATCGGCCTCGCCTGGCCGGATCTGGAAGCCCCGGGCCTCGACGCCCCGGGCCTCGAAGCTCCTGGCCTCGACGTTCCCGGCATCGACGCCGATGTGTTCCGCCGCGCCGGCCTGTTGCCTCCGGACTGCGCCAGCTTGCGGTCGCGTCCATGCGGCGCCGGCCGGCTGAACCGCGGCCTCGGAGCAGGCGCCTTGCCGTTGCTGTGCGCAACGTGCGCCGCCGGCGTGCGATCCGCCTTTGGCTCTTGCGGCGCGGGCTCTGCCGGCGCCGAAAACGAGGAGCCCGTCGCCACCGGGCGCGCCGGCTGAGGCGGCGTCAGAATCCGCGCCGGCTCGGGCTCCGGCATCTCTTCTTCGTGCTCCCGTCCGTAGAGGAAATACGCCGGCATGGCGGCGCTTGTGTAGGTCGTTTGCGGTACCGCAAACTCCGGCAGCGTCCCTGCCACGTAAAAGTGCGGTGCATGGCCCAGCGAAATCGTGTGCACCTGCCGCGTCGCCACCAGCCCGCGCAGCACCTCGCGCACCTTGCTGCGCGCCGTCAGCGGAGCCAGGAACAGCTCCACCTCTTCCATCGTCGCGGCAATCACGGCTTGCAGGTAGATCGAGGCAAGCACTGAAATGGCAGTCACTTGCGACGTCGATGCGCCCTCGGCGATCGCCTTCTGGAAGCGGTGGCGCAGAAGCTGCCACTTGGCCGGAGCGCCCGGTGCGGAAATCACGGGAATGATGCGAAGTTGTTGCCAGAGCTCGGTAATCGCCCGCAGCACCGCCGATTCGCTCACTTCGCGTCCGAGCACATGCTTCAGCCCGGCCAAGGTCTGGTCGCCCTGCTCCAGATGCTTGTAGGCCTGCACCGCAAGCGGCGAAACCGCACGCGATCCCGTCAGTTGCGGGCTGCGCCGCCAATCGCGGTCCCCGCGCAAGGCATACACGTAGGGAAGCACCCAGGCGGCAACCACAAAGTCAGGCTGCTCTCCCGGCTGTCCCAGCAGGTTGAGGCGGACGGCGACCCCGTCGGTCTCCAACCGCACCAGAAGCTCTTCCGCCAGTGAAACTTGCCGCGGGTCAGGCGTCGAATTCTGCTGCCCGGCCACGGCCTCGACAAACGATGGCGCGGTCGAGGTGGAGAATTGCCGCCGGGGCAGGAAAAGACACAGTCCCGTCTCTTCAATCCACGTCCGGGCATCTTCCAGTGTCAATGCCCCATGTCCGTTTTGGCGCATTCTTTCAGCGCGCGACACTTCCAATTGCTCTGATGTCAAAGAAAAACCTCGCTTCCAGGCTGGCACTCCGCGTTGCCCAGGTCCTCTGGACGCCCCGAGTGACTGCACAAAAGTTTGGCGCGATTCGCCTCGGCGACCGCGGAAACCTTGTTCTGTCTCCTTCGGGCCCCGAAATCCTGGAAAAGCTTTATTGCCCGGCTTCCCTCACCCCTGAGGGGGAGGATCGCCGCCTCCAAACGCCCTAAATCCGGTGGAAGGCCCGCTGGATCTCTCTCCAAGAATACAGCAAAGCGATTGGACGTCCATGCGGGCAACTCGTTGGGTGACTCGTTTTCGCAAGTTCCAACAATAGCCATTCCATACGTTTCGGGTCAAGTGGCGTGTTGACCTTGATGGCGGAGTGGCAGGCAATGGAAGCGGCAATGCGCGCACGAAGCTCGCTAAGTCCTTCATTCCGGATACTTTCTTCTGAGTCTCCCGCTGACTGGTCGATGACTTCCGTCAGCATCCTCTCCAGCTCGGCCCCTTCCAGGCCCACCGGCGCAGCCTTCACAGCCAGCGTTTGCGGGCCGAATGGCTCGACCTCGATTCCATTCCGCTCCAGTTCGTCGGCGATCTGCGCAAACACCACGATCTGCGCCGGTTTGAGCTCGACCAGAAGCGGCATTAAGAGCCTTTGCCGTTGAATCTGCTCGACTTGCCGGTCGCGCAGGATCTTCTCGAACAGCACCCGCTCGTGCGCCACGTGCTGGTCGATGATCCAGAGCCCATCCGGCCCGGTCGCCAGAATGAAGGAATCGCGAAGCTGGCCTATCGGTTTGAGCGAGCCGAGCATGTTCAGGTTTGCCGCCGCCTGCTCCGCTTCCACCTGCGCCGCCGCCGAGGCCGGGTTGGACTCGTAAATAGATGAATCGAAGTGGTTTGGTGAGCAGCCGATCTCTGGAGGGGGCAGGGAAGCGCCGAGCATTGCCGCCGCCGTGCCCCAGACCGAAGAGCCCTCGATTGCCGGTTCGGAATCGAAGTCCAATCGTCCTGGAACAGGGGGGATCGGCTGCGGCGTCAGCCGGAATCCGGAAGCCCCGTCTTCCATCGGCCCAGGACCGCCAGCCGCAACCGGCTCCAGCGTCTCAGCCGCCCCGGCATCTGGCGCACCCGGCAGCGGCGACGTAAGCGGAGGCATCAGCGATGGACTGGCCAGCGTCGAGGCGTCGATTGCGGCCAGAAATCCTCCCGCGGGCCGAGCCCTGATCAGAGCCGCCCGCAGGCCGTCGCGCACAAAGTCGTGCACCAGGGTCTGCTGCCGGAACCGCACCTCGGTCTTCGCCGGGTGCACGTTGACGTCGACCTCCTCGGCCGGCATATCGAGGAAAAGCAACACCACCGGGAAGCACGTCGGCGGAATCACGTTCCGGTAGGCCTCGGTGATCGCGTGCAGCAGGAGCCGGTCGCGGATAAGCCGCTTGTTCACAAAGATGTAGATGGAATTCCGGTTCAACTTCTGCAACTCCGGCTTGGAATAGAATCCGCTCAGACGCAGTGAGCCCGGCGCGCGCGCCGGCGTGTTTTCGTCCCGCTTCCACGGCGGCGGCTCGGGCAGCCCGGCGTGCGCGAGCGCCAGTTCGGCGGCCACCGGCAGTAGTTGTGCCAGCGTGTCTTTGCCGAAGATCTGGTAGATCCGCTCCGCGGTCCTCGCCACCGGCGGCGCCGAAAGGATGGTGTGCGTTGCCGACGACAGTTCGAAGTGCTTCTCCGGGTGCGCCAGCGCATAGTGCGTCGCCAGCGCCGTCACGTGGGCAAGTTCAGTGGACTCGGCTCGCAGGAATTTGCGTCGCGCCGGCGTATTGAAGAACAGATCCGCCACCGCGATTGTCGTCCCGCGGGGCAGCGCCGCATCGTCCGCCCGGAGAATCTTCCCCCCGGCGATCTCGATCCGCGTGCCGGCCGGCTCCTCGCCCGTGGCCGTATCCAGCGTCACCCGCGCCACCGACGCGATCGACGGCAGCGCCTCCCCGCGAAATCCCAGGGTTGCAATCGAAAGCAGATCGTCGGCCACCCTCAGTTTCGACGTCGCGTGCCGCTCGAACGCCAGGAGCGCGTCGTCTCGATTCATCCCGCAGCCATCGTCGGCCACGCGGATCAGCTTGCGCCCGCCGGCTTCGATCTCGATGCGGATCCGGCTGGCGCCCGCATCCAGCGCATTCTCCAAGAGTTCCTTCACCACCGACGCCGGACGGTCGACGACTTCGCCGGCAGCGATCTGGTTGGCCACCTGATCGGGAAGAATGCGGATGCGGCCCATAAGGGTCTAGGTTAACGCAGACGGAAACGATGGTGGCCCGAGGAAATGTGGGTCGCGAAATCCGCCTGCCCGTCGCTCCGAATAGTTCTTGTGCAGGCGGTACAGGATTTTTCGAGGGGAGGATCACACCCTGCTCGAATTCGCTCGGCGTCTGTGAGTCGTTACTGTAGAGGGTTCGGACGAAGTAGAGGCACTGCTGGTTCTGTTTCGCCAGATCGCGGACCAGCCGCTCAAGCCTGCGAAACTCTCCGATGTTCAGTCATCGCACCATAAGGGTGTGAGGCGGCTGGAAAGGTCGTTTATCGTGTGATTTCCACGATATGAATCGAGAATTCGATGGTAGGTGGCTTCGGTAATCATGCTCCGAGTTCCTCCCGCGGTTGGGCGGAATTGTAGCCCAGGCCTGGGTGAGAACGTGAGAACCGCGATTCAGTCTTGGAAGACGATTGATCCCGGTCTCTGCGGAGACGCGCGACCTGCTGGAATTGGAGATATAGCCGCCTACTCGGAGAAAGTCGCGTTCGCACCCGGCACGCGCAGCATCAGCGGCAGGCGCTCGCCCAATCGGCGTGCCTGGTTCAGCACCCACCGCGCGTCGGCGCCGTATGCGATGGCCTTGTGCTGTCTCTCGGAGATGGCCACCCACGCGCCGGCGGGTATGCCCTGGAGAAGTTCTGAAAGATTGAGGACGACTGCTGCCATATAGACCCCCCTGCCAATATCTCTACCGGCTGCGTTGCGTGGGGACCGCAACGCCCGTTGTCAGTTAGAACCCGGGGATTTGTATTTCGATGCGGTGCTTATATGCCCATGCCGAACTCGCCGGTCTGCCGCTCGTCGGCATTCGAATAAAAGTCATAAGGTGTACGGTGGTTGAATTTATAGCGCTTGCGCAGCGCGCGGCCGGCGATGATGCCCAGCGTAGCCACTGCCATGCCCACCGAAAACCAGGTGATCGCGCGCAGCGTACGAGGCTCTTTTGTCTCTTCGGCGGGCGCGAGCGTTTCCGGTTCCGTTGACATCACGAGAGTGCCTCCTGGTGGCATCATACCCCAACATGATTCTGACGCATCCCGCAGAAGGATGGTTAGCCTGCCACTTTTGTTCAGTTTGTCACATCGATTCGGGCGAGCCAATCGGCCTTTGCCGAATCGGGAAGGAAGCTCGCGCGTATCGAGTTGGCGGCAAGCCGGCGCAGCTCTTCGCGCGTGAATCCCTGCTCCAATTGTGCTTGGCAGTACTCATTCGTGACATCCGATCCGAAGAACGCCGGATCGTCGGAGTTGAGCGTGACCAGCAGTCCTGCGTCGAAGTACCGCCGCAGCGGATGCGCGGCAAAGGACGCACACACGCCGGTGCGCACGTTCGACGTCGGATTCAACTCCAACGGGAGCTGGCGTTCTTTCAACTCTTGGACGAGAGACGAGTCCTGATAGGCCGACAGCGCGTGCCCGATGCGCTCCGATCCGATGGAGAGCGCCTCCCAGATGGCTTCCGGCCCGGTGGTTTCGCCCGCGTGATTGGTCAGCCGCAGCCCCGCCCGCCGCGCCTCCTCATACATCGTGCGAAACGGCGCGGACCCCGTGTGCCGCTCATCCCCGCCGAGCCCGATGCCGATAATCGATGGATATGCGCCGCGCATCTCCGCGGCCTTGCGAAACACGCGTTCCGCCTCCGGCACCGTGAAATGACGCACCGCATCGAAGATCCAGTAGAGCGACAGGCCCAGTTCGCGCTCGGCGCGCACCCGCGCCCGTTCCAATCCCGCGAAGACCGGCTCGAAGCACCCAGGATCGTGATTGCGCCACAGATAGATCACGCCCACCGAGATGTAGACCTCCGCGTGCACCACGCCCTGCGCATTCAGCCGTTGCATCATGTGCCATGCGGCCAGCTCGTAGTCGTCCGGCAAGACCAGCCGCCGTGTGACCGCCTTGAAGCCCTCGATGAATCCACTGAAGTCGGTGAAGCCGTAAACCGCCTCGGCTTCCTCGATCGTCATCGGCTTGGCCTCGTGCCGCGCGCTCAGCTCAACCAGCGTTGCCGGCGTGATGGTGCCTTCGAGATGCAGATGCAGCTCGGCCTTGGGCAGGCGGCGGATGAAGGATCGAATTTCGGAGTGATCGGCCGGGTGGTCCATTGCAATTTCAGTTTAGTGTCCTGGGGATGGCAGTTCAAAGGCTGTCGCGCAGCTTCCGATTTGCCGTTCATTCCGCGCGATGATCCGCCCCACGCCGCCGTTGAACCGGGCCCCGGTCAGAGAATGTAGGGCACGAGAGCGGCCGTGCGATGGGTATAAGCGTCGTACGTTTCCCCAAACTCGGAGCGCATCCATTGCTCCTCCATGCGGAGCTTGAGCCAGAGAATGACGAAGATCAGGACAACAACGACCAATCCGCGAACCTGGGAGAGAGCGATGGCGGTGCCAAGAAACCCGGTCAGCATGCCGGTGTAGATTGGATGACGGACCACCGCATAGGGTCCGCTGGTGATCAACTCGTGGCCCTGCTTGATCGTGACGGAGCGGCTCCAGTTGGTGCCCAGGTGCTCCCGTGCCCATACGGCGAACAGAAGGCCGGCGAGCAGTACCACGGCTCCCAGCCAGAAGGGCCAGAGCCCGGCCGGCCAGAGCGGAAGGTAGAGCCAGGGCAGCGGGATGCGCGTTGGGGAAAGCAGCACGATCACGGTGAGGAAGACGAGAACGCGCAGGATGCGCGAGGCGGCGGGCTCGAGACGCTGAGTGGTTTTCGTGCCGATGGCTTTGATCTGCCAGTAGACAAGAAAAGCGATCCAGAGAACGGGAAAGAAAGCCTCGTAAAACCAGAGCACGCAGAACCTCCAGTCGCTGAGGATGTTACGCAGCAGGAGCAGGGGGAGTTCCGGTGATCTCCAGGTTCCAGTAGGATTGTCGGCAATCCGGAGACTACATCCTTTCCCAGCTGCACTCAACTCAGCTCTTCGGGTCGCGCATATCCTGCACGGCGATGATCTGCCATTTGCCGTCGCGCTTCATCCAAGTATCGGTCCAGATCAGCGTGCGCTGGAACTCCTTGCCATCTTTCCCTGTGCGCGTCGAAGTCTCCTTGCCGTAGATCATGGCGACGTTCGGCCCGTAGTAGCGGACGCGCGCACTCAACAGCTTGCAGCCGCGCACCTTCTCTGAGCGGTCTTCGACGAGCGCTTCTTTCTTGGTGTAGAGCGGCCCGTCGGGCGCGGTGCCGACGAAGTCCTCGGCCAGCGCCTCGGCAACCACGTTGCTCGGCTCGCAATCGAGCACCGCCCACTTGCGCTCAGCCTCGATCATCTGCTTGGCGTCCGGGTCATTCGCGTCGGCCCAGTGCGCCTGGTTCTGGGCAATCGCGGGTAGGACACCGCAGGCAAGCAGGAACGCGGTCACAATCAACGGGACACTACGAAGAGAATTGTGCAATCGAACCTCCGACCAAAACGAGATAGCTGCAGAAAAGGGATCCCCTTTGAACCAGATTGTCCAGATGAATCGACTATCGGCCCCAATCGAACTTGAGCGAAGGCGAGCAGGCCATGCCCGCGCCCGCGACCTTTGTTGTTCCACGCGGGTGGCCTTTGACATAGGGCATGATGGTGAAACGGATAGAACCTTGATTGTCCGAAGTCGTCTTCACTGGATGCTTTTCGCCATAGGACTCAAGTGCGAAATCGGCCTCGGAGTTTGGCGGATAGCCGCTGCCGGTGAAGTAGGCAACCTCAAATCCGGCAGAAAGGCGCACGACGTCGAGTGTGCAGCCTTTGTCCTTTGCAGAGATCGGGTCGGGAACGATGATAGTTGCTGCGCGGAAGTCCTCCGAGTCTTCGCTGACCAGCGCGACTCTGAAGGGCTCTCCCTTGGCCGGCATGAAGGTAAAGTCGACCGCTCCGTGATCTCCCGCAAAGTCGGGATCGGAGCACTCTTCCGGCGTACGTCCGAGGCAGGAAACCAGGCCGTCTTTGCCAAGGCTCAGGCCCCGGAGAGTTTCCATCGGCTTGGGTTGATTCACCGGCCAGTTGAGCGCGGTGTAGAGCTTGTCTGAAGGAAGACCTGTGACATAAAGCCGGTACTGGACGACGGCTCCCTGGCGGCTGGACTCCTTGGATTGAATCGATGCGCCGGGCGTGGAAAGCTTCGTGCTCCATGCCTCATGTTGCTTGACCAGCAATTGCGTCAGTTCGCCAGCCTTTGCTTCTGTGCTTTCCTGAGTAAGGCCGCATTCCACGAAGGATGCAAACGCAAGAACGGTGAGGATTGCCGCAGAGGCTTTCATGGCTTTCGATCTCGTAGGAGGATCGTAGCATGGATGGCGGCGCAAGCTGCGTGGGCAGGGGTGTTTCGGCGAGGGAAACAATCCCTCGGTGGCTAAGGCCCCATGTACTCTGCGATCGCTTCGATACGGCTGAAGCCGTTCTCTTCAAAAGGTGAACCGGCCTTTTCGGTATCCCACCCCTTCGGCAAAGAACGCCGAAAGGATGGGCACCCGCCGATCGTTGCCTTGGATAGGGTTCCCGACACCCGGCCGGCAGAGTTTGTGCCATCCCCGGCACCCGAACCCAGTTAGCTGCGGTGGAGTTCCATGGGCTACTTTGCTGCGGCGAACTCCGACCGGTGGCGGCTGTAGAAGGAGTAGATCAGCAGGCCGGCGAAAAGCCAGATGAAGAACGCGCTCCACGTCAGCACTTCAAGTCCCATCATCAGCACGATGCAGAAGATGATGCTGAGCACGGGAAAGATGGGGCCGAACGGCGCGCGGAAAGCCCGATGGCGCTCGGGTTCGCGATAGCGCAGGATGAGCACGGCGATCGACACCAGCACAAACGCGAACAGCGTGCCGATATTCGACAGGTTCGACACGGTGCCGATGTCCAGCAGGCCCGCCGGAATGCCCACCACGAATCCCGCCACCCACGTCGCCACCGCCGGCGTGCGGAACTGCGCATGAATCTTTCCGAAGACCGACGGCAGCAGGCCGTCGCGCGACATGGCGAACCACACGCGAGCCTGGCCAAGCTGGAAGACCAGGATCGACGAGATCATGCCCAGCATGGCGCCGATGAGCACCACCAGCTCCACCCAGCGCAGGTTCGCGCCGCCCGGCTGCAGCGAGAGCCGCTTGAGCGCGTTCACCACCGGTGCGCCGTCGCCCATAATCGAATTCCACGGCACGATGCCGCTGAGAGTGATCGCCACGCCGCCGTAGAGCAGCGTGCAGGCCACCAGCGTGGCGAGAATGCCGAACGGCAAGTCGCGCTGCGGCTTGTTGCACTCTTCGGCCGCCGTCGAAACCGAGTCGAATCCAATGTAGGTGAAAAAGATGATCGACCCGCCGGAGAGCATGCCCGTCCAGCCGTTGGGCATAAACGGATGCCAGTAGGCCGGCTTGATAAAGCTGGCCGCGGCGATAATGAAGGCGAGAATGGCGACAATCTTGACGAGGACAAGAATGTTGTTCGTTCGCGCCGACTCCCGGATGCCGCGCACCAGGATCACCGTGAGAATCATCACGATGAGAAAAGCCGGGATATTGAAGCCGAAATGCCAGCCCGGCTTGTAGAGGTCGTTTCCGGCTAGGTCCTGCAGGCCCGAGGGCAGGTAGGCCGGCGAAATCCACATCAGCGGCGGATGGATGCCAAACCACTCGAGCAGCGCCTCGATGTGCGCCGCGAAACCCACGCTCACGCTCATGTTCGAGAAGGCGTACTCGAGGATCAGGTCCCAGCCGATGATCCACGCGACCAGCTCGCCCAGGGTTGCATAGGTGTAGGTGTACGCCGAGCCCGCGATGGGGATCATCGAAGCAAGTTCCGCATAGCAGAGCCCGGTGAACACGCAGACGATGGCGACCAGCACCAGCGAAAGCGCCAGGGCCGGGCCCGCACCGGGCCTCCCGGCCATCGCCGTGTGCGTCAGCAGGTAGTGGATCAGCGGCGTGTTGCTGATCTCCGGCGTGTCGAACTTCTGCCCCGCCATCGCCGTGCCGATTACGGTGAATATGCCGGACCCGATCACCGCGCCGATGCCCAGCGCAGTCAGCGACCAGGGGCCGAGCGACTTCTTGAGTGCGTGCTCGGGTTCCTCCGAGTCGCGGATCAGCTTATCGATGGACTTGCGGGCAACAAGTTGGCTCGGCAGTCGAGTTCTCCTCGTCCCGCGCAGCGCGGGATGTGAATTCGCGATTCGAAAACCGCTGGGCCGGAGGGGTGCCGCAATCCCAGCGTCGTTTCGGGGTGCCTTTCGCCGCAGTGTACAAGGTGAGGATTGCCCGGAGAAAGAACTTTCCAATGTGTGCCGGGCGGCACGCGCTTCTGCCGGCGCATTGCCCAAAAAGATCGAGCCCCGGAGCACGTTCGCAGGAGCGAGGTGATCCGAGGCCCGGTCTCAATCGCAATCGGCCTAGCGCTTCGACACGCCGCGTACCAGCTTTTTCACTTTCTTCTTCTTGGCGCCGCGCGGTGTGGTCCGCTTGGCTTTGGGCGCCGCCTTCTTGCGCGCCGCTCGCTTCACTTTCTTGCGTTCCAGCTTGTCCTCAATCTTCTTGGTATCTGCCACTCTTTGAAAACCTCTTTCCTTTGATCGCTTTCTCGTGCTCGGGAATGAGCTCGCGTCGACGATCTATGGTAACAGGGATTCATGTTGCAGCGAAAGCCTTGCCGGTGCGGGACGCCTGCCGATCCGACGGCTGGCGGTTGGAAAGTTGAACCGAATTTCCGTCGGGATCCGTTCCGTCGCGGAGAGTGAAGACCATCGCGCGCGCCATCGTCATTCGCGGCATCTCTCGCCCTCCGCCTTGTCTTTCAAGTTGAACTCGACGCTGCTGCGGACCCGGTTCTGGGCGAAGCGCCGCGCAGTCCCGGATCGGAACCGGAGTGTCGCACGGCACTGCACCGGCGCGTTCAAGCCGTCGTAAACTCGTTGAGGCGCGGAGGGAGCCCTTGCCGAGCGACAAAACACGCGTGCTGGCCATCAATCCGGGATCGACCTCGACCAAGTTCGGCGTCTATTCGCGTGCCGGCTCCGAGTGGACCGGAGAGGTCCGTCACTCCGATGCCGAGCTCGAGCCGTTCCGCGGCCAGTCCTCGCTCGCCCAGCTTGAGTTTCGCGCTGCGCCAATGCGCACCGCGCTGGACGCTGCTGGATTCAGCATTCACGATTTCGCGGCGGTGGCCGGCCGCGGAGGCCTTCTGCCGCCGATGGAGTGCGGCACCTACCTCGTCGACAACGTCATGGTGGAAGAGCTGCGCCTCGCCCGGCGCGGCGAGCACGCCTGCAACCTCGGCGCCGTGCTGGCGCAACGCTTTGCCCGCGACGCCGGCGTCAATGCCTACATCGTCGATCCGGTCACCGTCGACGAATGGCAGGACTGCGCGCGTCTCTCCGGCCTTCCGTCGATTCCGCGTTCCCCCATCGGTCACGTGCTCAATACCAAAGCCGTGGCCAAACGCTATGCCCGCGAACAAGGCCTGTCCTACGAATCGCTGCGCCTCGTCGTGGTGCACCTCGGCAGCGGCATCACCGTCTCCGCGCATCGCGACGGGCGATTGATCGACAACAACACGCCCGACGAAGGCCCGTTCGGCCCCGACCGCACGGGCTGGCTTCCTGTCCGCGCGCTGGCCAGGCTCTCTGCCAGCGGTACCTACAACGAGAAGCAGCTTGAACGCATGCTCTTCGGCGAGGGCGGTCTCTTCGCCTACCTTGGCACGCGCGATCTGCGCGAGGTCGAGCGGCGCATCGACTCCGGTGACGAGTTGGCCGCGGCCGTAGTCGATGCCATGCTCTACCAGATCGCCAAGGAGGCCGGCGGCATGGCCGCTGCGCTCCAGGGCCTTGTCGACGCGGTGCTGCTCACCGGCGGCATGGCACACTCGGCTCGTGTGATCGCTTACCTGCGCAAGCATCTCGAATGGATTGCGCCGATCGCCGTTTATCCCGGCGAAGACGAGCTGCTCGCCCTCGCACAGGGCGTCTTCCGCGTGCTCGACGGCGAGGAGCAGCCCAAGCGCCTGCCCGTCGAAGCCGCACAGCGCCGAAAGGTCCGCGAGCCGCTGAAGATTGGGCTGGAGTACTGAGCTCTACGCGTTAATCGCCATCCCTTCGACAGCCCCATACGCATCGAGCAGCGACTCGGCCAGCGTGGGATGCGCGTGCACGGTAAACATCAGCTCGTCGACCGTCGCTTCCGCATCCATCGCCACCACGGCTTCCGAGATGATCTCCGTCGCCTGCGGGCCGATGATGTGAACGCCGAGAATCTCTCCGTACTTCGCGTCGGAAACGATCTTCACGAATCCATCGTGGCTGTCGACAATGGTCGCCTTCGAGTTTCCGGCGAACGGGAATTTGCCGACCTTGACCTCGTGGCCTTTCTCCTTCGCCTGCGCCTCGGTCAGTCCCACCGATCCGATCTGCGGCTCGGTGTAGGTGGCGCCGGGGATGCGGTCGCTCCGTACCGGCCGGTAATACCGGCCTGCGATCTTTGCCACCGCCACCATCCCGCTCATCGATCCCGAGTGCGCAAGCTGCGGCAGCCCGGCCACGATGTCGCCGATGGCGAAGATGCCAGGCTCCGCTGTCTGCATCGCCTCATCGACCTTCACAAAGCCGCGGTCGAGCTCGATCTTCGACTTCTCGATGCCGATATTCTGCGTGTTCGGCGCGCGGCCCACGGCGACGAGCACTTTGTCCGCTTCCTTTGCCTGCGGCTTGCCATTCGAGTCGGTATAACTCACCTTGACCCCGGTCGCGGTCTTCTCTACCTTTTCGACGCGCGCTCCGGTGTTCACGTCGATGCCGCGCTTCTTGAAGGTCCGTGTCAGCTCCTTCGAGATCTCCTCGTCCTCGACCGGCACAATGCGCGGCAGAAATTCGAGGATCGTCACCTCCGACCCGAAGCTGCGGAAGATCGAGGCGAACTCCACCCCCACCGCGCCTGCGCCGATCACGATCAGCGACTTGGGTGGCTCCTCCATCGAAAGGATCTCGATATTGGTGAGGATGCGGCCGTCCGGCTCCAGCCCGGGCAGCATCTTGGCCACCGACCCCGTCGCCAGAAGGATATTTTTCGCCTTCAATGGGCTGCTGCCGCCGGCGGCGCCGTCTCCGCCCTCGGCGGAGATGTCGATCGTATGCACTCCATCGTTGGCCGGGCCGGTCAGCCGCGCATAGCCTTTCATGGTCGCGATCTTGTGCTTGCGCATCAGGAACTCGAGCCCCTTGATGTGCCGCGTGACGATCGCCGTCTTCCGCTTCATCACCGCGCCCCAGTTCAGCGCCGGCATTCCGATGCCGTCGATGCCATACTCCGCGGCGTGCTTCAGATGGTCCCAGATCTCGGCATTGAAGAGCAGCGCCTTGGTGGGAATGCAGCCGACGTTCAGGCACGTTCCACCCAGCTTGTCGTCCTTCTCAATCAGCGCGACCTTCAGCCCGTACTCCGCGCCGCGAATTGCCGCCGTATACCCGGCCGGCCCGGCTCCAATCACCGCCACGTCATAAATCGTCTCTGCCACTGCACACTCCTGCCGCGCGGTTTCTCGGCGTCAACCGGGGCTCAATCCATTCGATAGTTTAACCGCCTGCGCCGTTACTTTTTGCCGCGCAGCCCTATGCGCCTCAAGCGGTCCGGCCTCGCTCCAATTCAGCGCCAACCAGCTCGATCGCCTCGCGCATCGTCTCCGCCTCATCGCCAAAGCCTGCAATCCAGTGCACGTCCGGCTCGCGGTGAAACCAGGTCATCTGCCGCTTGGCATAGTTGCGATGGCCTTGCTGTGCCGCCTTGAGCGCGTCTTCAACGCTCAGGTTTCCCCCCACTACGGCCAGCGCCTGTTTGTAGCCAAGCGAGTCGAGTGCTTTCACACGTCCGTAACTGGCGAGCAGTTTACGCGTTTCGTCAATTAGGCCGGCCTCGAACATCTCTCCGCATCGCTCGTCGAGCCGCCGGTAGAGGGACGCCCGCGGCGGGTTGAGCCCAATGCGCATCAGCTTGAATCCGGTCAAGGGATCGCGAGCCAGCACCTCGGACATCGGCCTTCTCGCCGCGATGCACACCTCGATCGCCCGAATCAGCTTGGGTGTGTCGTTGGCGTGGATGCGGGCCGCCGTTGCCGGGTCAAGCCGCTTGAGCAGCCGGTGAAGCCATGCCTCGCCTTGCCGTCCGCGGCTCCGTTGCAGGCGTTCGCGGAGATCCTGGCGTCGCTCCGGTCCGGCGAATAGTCCCTCGGTCAGCGCCCGTAGGTAGAGCCCGGTTCCGCCGGTCACGATGGGCAGCTTGCCGCGGCCCGCGATCTCGCGCAAACCAGCGCGTGCGCGGCGGCTGTACTCGCCGGCCGTGAACGGCTGATCGGGATCGGCAACATCGAGTAGGTGATGAGGCGCGCGGGCGCGTTCCCCGGGGGTCGGCTTGGCCGAGCCCACGTCCATCCCGCGGTAGACGGCAACCGAGTCGCAGCTCACGATCTCGCCATCGAAACGCTCGGCCAGCGCCAGTGAAAGCGCCGTCTTGCCGCTGCCCGTGGGACCGAGGAGAAGAACCGCGAGGGGGTCGTGCGCGAGTCCGGCGGCCGCGTCGGATGCGGAGACTGTTTCCGAAGATTTCGCAGCCCAGCCGTCGCCCGCTGTCCGCGCTGGACTCACGGCCGCCACCAGCCGGGCGGGAAGATCCACTTCGGATTCGTGTGCAAAAGCCGCCACACCAGGATCGCCGCCGCGATCAGGACGAGGCCAAGCACCTGGTTGCGCCGCGCCAGCCGCCGCTGCTCGTCGCGCGCCTCCTGTTCGGCCTGCTGTTCGAGATACGGCTTGATGCGGCGTTCGACCATGGGGGCTACCGGTCTGCGGGAAGAGCACGGGGAATTTCTTGGAAGCTCTGCGCGAGCGAATCAAGGAGACTGGCCGGGCGATCGGCAGGGAAGCGATGCCAATTAAAAAACGCCTCAACTGCCAACGGAGTTAGATCGTCCCATTCCTTCTTTGTCTTTGTTCTCTTGATGTCTCTGCTCTCATTGGTATCGGCTCTCTCCGCTTGATTGGAAATCAGGTAAGAGATCCAAGTCTCGATATTCCGCTTTGGAATGACTCTTGAAATAGGGTCCCGCGCCCTGTCTATACGATCCTGCCCGGTGCTCGTCAGCTTCTCGTCCAAATAGTTCAGGACTCGATCTACAGTCAACTCGTCAGCATCCATCATCGCGATCAGGGAGGTAGATGCGCGGTTGTTTCTGCGACGGCACAGGCGGACCTGATCGGGGAACTGGTTGAGTACGCTCTGCTTCCCGCTACCCTGGCCATCTGGAATCGGAGCGAAGATCATCTCCTTCGGTCCAATTCCCGCTCTCTTGAGAAATCCCCTGATAAATGATTGATGGCGCCTGTCTTCGACGACAATGTAAATAGAAGTTCGTCTATTCATTCTCCCAGCCCCGAGCCACCACTTCCGACGGCTTAAGGATGTCGTCGTAGTCTGTCTTATAATTTCTGGGTGGTGCTACCTGCCCATTCTGCTCTCGAACGAGTTGGACGCCATAATCGCGTGCCCATTGGTTCAGAATCTCCGGATGATGCGAGATGAGAATAAGCTGCCCCTTGCTTTCATCGGCGGCATCCTCGGCTGCCAGAAGCCAAGGCTGAATCTCGCGCAGGGAGATGAAGTTTTCTGGCTCGTCGAGGATTACAGTATGGCCTCGGGCAATGACAAAGTGGAGGACCATGTAAAGGCCGATCAGCATCCTCTGTCCTTCTGAGAGTTCAGATATTGAATATCTCGCCGTTTCTCTCTGATCTGTCGCGAACTGTGCTCGCAGCTTTTTCACGCCATCATCTTCCGAAGTGAGCCAGAACGACTGGAAGCCTGTCAGCGTTTCTTTCAGCGCAGCCAAGAATCGTGCGTTATTCTCCGGCTCCGCCTGCAAGAGGTGACGATACCACGGGGCCAAGTTAGACAAGTCATATGCAGGTGTCTCGTCCTCCCCGTCCGCAGTTTCGTCCATCTCGCCCGGGTAGGGATCAATTTGAAGGCAGTGCAGAGTCTTGATCCACGCAACAAAGCGTCGGACATGAGAATTGCTGAATTGGGCCAAGTGCAGCGCGGATTCGTTTCCTTCCCATCGCAGGGCGGTCGCTCGCGTCCCCCCATCGTTAGGGAGAAAATGCATTTCACCATTGACCAATTCGAACGCCGGTGAGCCTGAAACCGCTAGTCTCTCAACGCTTATCGATGGGAGCTTGGATTCTGGCGCGTAGCGAATCTCCAACCTGTATTCAAATGTCTTATCGTCAAGCAACGCTTCGATCTCGAAAACCTGAATGGGGCGATCCAGCCAACGCGTGCGTGTTGATTGAGTAAATTGGCTCTCTCCGCCCGAAACAAACCACTTAACAAACAAAATTGCATCCAGCAGCGACGACTTCCCGCTGCCATTCGCTCCCAGCAGCAACTGCTTCCGTTCCGGCTTCCACTCAAAGTTCACAAAGCAGCGAAAGTTGTCGATGTAGAGGCGCTTCAACATGGCATGGATTATACGTCGATCGTTGTCCATCCGCTCCCCGGTTTGACTTCCCGCCCCCTCCTTGTCGACCATAGCCTTTCGGGATCCGGCAGCCGCATCGCCGGCGGGGGCAGTTGAGATGAAAGTATTGATCTTCGGCTCGGGCGGACGCGAACACGCGCTGGCCTGGGCGGCCAGGCGCAGCGAGCGCGTCACCGAAATCGTCTGCGCGCCGGGCAACGGTGGGATCGCGCAGATCGCGCGCCTCGTTCCGGCCGATCTGAACAACCTGGACTCGATGGTCCGCGTGGCCGAGGCCGAACAGCCCGGCCTCGTCATCGTCGGCCCGGAGCTTCCGCTGAGTCTCGGCATCGTTGATGCACTGCGCGAGCGCGGACTGCGCGTCTTCGGGCCTACGAAGGAGGCAGCCATGCTCGAGACGAGCAAGGGCTTTGCCAAGCGCTTCCTGCAGCGGCACAACATTCCAACGGCGGCCTATGCCCTTTGTTCCTCTCCCGCTGAACTCCAATCTGCCGCCGAGCTTTTTCATCCGCCGATCGTGGTCAAGGCCGACGGGCTCGCCGCCGGCAAGGGGGTCATCATCTGCGATTCGCGCCAGACGGCCATCGAGGCTGCCCATGGGCTCTTCACCGGCGCGCTGCTGGGCACGGCCGAAAAGCAGGTGGTGATTGAAGAGTGTCTTCAGGGCGAAGAGGTCAGCTTCCTGTGCCTGAGCGACGGCCGGCACGTGGTTCCGCTGGTTCCTGCGCAGGATCACAAACGCATCGGAGAAGGCGACACCGGTCCGAACACGGGCGGAATGGGCGTCTACTCCACGGACGGCCTGGTCGAGCCCTCCATGCAGGAGTGGATTCTGCGTCACATCGCCGAGCCGGCCGTCCGCGGCATGGCCGAAGAGGAGACGCCCTTCACCGGCGTTCTCTACTGCGGTTTGATGATGACGGCGCGAGGTCCTCAGGTGCTCGAGTTCAACGTCCGCTTCGGCGACCCGGAGGCCCAGGCTATCCTTGTGCGTCTTGACTCCGACTTCATCGAGGCGATCGAATCTGTCATCGATGGCCGGCTCTCCGGCTGCGAGCTCCGTTGGAATCCCGGCGCTTCTGCCTGCGTAATTGCCAGCTCAGGCGGCTACCCCGGCAGCTATCAGGCGGGACTCCCCATCAGCGGCCTGGGCGCCATTGCGCGGAGTTCAGACGTCGCGATATTTCATTCGGGTACATCCATGATCGGCGGCCAATGGATCACTGCCGGCGGGCGCGTGCTGGGGGCGACAGCCGCTGCGCCGTCGCTTGAAGAAGCGCTGCGCCGCGCCTACGCCGCGCTGGCCGAGATCCACTTCGATGGCATGTACTATCGCCGGGACATCGGCCACCGCGCCCTGAAAGGACGAGTATGACCGCTGCGATCACCCTCCAAGAGCTTCTCGCCTGGAACGACGAGGCGGCTGTGTTCTGGAACGAGCACCTGGTGGCGAACCCTAAACTGCTGGAACTGCCCTGCGACATCGGCCACGCCGGCACGGTGCAGGACTTCGTCCGTCACATCTGGGGCGTAGAGCTGATCTGGGCGCAGCGGATCGCGGATTTGCCTCGGACGGCCGGAGCTGACATGCCGAAGGGTCCGCTGGTCGCCCTCTTCGGGCTGCACGTGCTCGCCATGCAGATTTGCCGCAGGCTTCTCGCTGACCCCGCGCATGATTGGAGCCAGACCATCACGCTGAATTACGATTGGCTTCCGCCGGCGTCCCGCACAGGTACGCACCGCAAGTTCCTGGCGCACGGGCTTCTTCACAGCCAGCGCCACTGGGCACAGCTTTCCACCCTGGTCCGCGAGGCTGGCTTCCCGGCGGAGTTCAAGGGCGATCTGCTGTTCAGCTCGGCCCTATAACAGCTTCCCCCGAACTGGGACTAGCCACCGGCTTCGGCTTCGCCTGATGTTTCTGGAAGCAGGATCGGCACAAAACGGGTCTTCCCTGGGTGGGCTTGAACGGGACTGTGGTCTCGGCGCCGCAAGCCGAACAGGACGTGCGAGTCTCAGGACGCACCCTTACCCCTCCGCTGGCACGCTTGGCTTTGCACTGCTTGCAGCGCTTGGGGTCGTTCGTAAACTTCTTGTCGAAAAAGAAAAGTTGCTCGCCCGCAGTAAAAACGAAGTCTGCACCGCAGTCGATGCATTTGAGAACTCTATCCTGGAAATCCATGGCCGGCTTCCCCGAAAGAGGGGGAAAGGCGCCGAAATCGGCCACGCCGCTGGCCGCCCGCCGGTCCCGTTTCCCTGTCTTTCGTACTTCTTTCCACAACAAGGGCCCGGGCCGCCAAAAATTTAGCGGCAAGTTCTCCCGCCAATCCCGCGCCGGCAGACCGGCGGAGACTGGTTCAGCCCCCTTCGGGCTGTCGAGTGGTCAAGGGGGGAGGGATTGCGACAACTGCCTCGGCGTGGCGTGCTTTGCGGCTCTTACCATCGCATTGCTCAATGGGAAGCGCCGAGGCAGCGAACGTCGCGATCGACTTACGCTTGTTGGGTTAACGTGAAGTGCGATTCCGTTTTCTCAGACTCGCACTAGTCCTGTTCCTTGCGGGCCTTCTTGCGATTCCGCTTGCGCGCCAATGCTGCTTTCACGCGCCGCTTCTCGCCCGGCTTGAGGTAGTAGGAATGACGCTTCACTTCCTTGATGATGTCTTCCTGCTGAACCTTGCGCTTGAACCTGCGCAGTGCATTTTCAAGCGGCTCGCCTTCCTGTATGCGAACTTCCGCCAATGAATCCCACCTCCGAACCCGCCCGAGTGGCTTCTTTATGATATCGGTAATCTTGCCTGGAAGGTCAAGTGCAGCCCAGTCTTTTCCTTAAGGAACTTATGGTTTCCTTATAATCCATGAGAGAGTTCCGCCCCTCTCCCGCACAAATAACGGGCCCTGTCCACAAAAAGGGGCCCGATCAGGCACCGGTTGCTGAGTCGCAGGCTCCAGCGTCTGATGCCAAAGAATTTTTCGGAGGCGATGTTGATTCGCAGTTTTCAGGGCCGGACGCCCTCAATTCCGGCCAGTTGCTACATCGATGCCTCCGCGCAGGTGATCGGTGACGTGACCCTGGGCGAGCGCACCTCGGTCTGGATGAACGCCGTGCTGCGGGGCGACGTGAACTCGATCCGCGTCGGCGCCAACTCCAACGTGCAGGATTGCTCCGTCCTGCACGGTCAACGCAACCTCTATGCCGTGACGGTAGGAGACTGGGTAACGGTGGGTCACAATGCCACGGTGCACGGCTGCGTGGTGGAAGATGGCGCCGTTGTCGGTATCGGCGTCAGGATTCTGAATGGCTGCCGCGTCGGCGAGAGCGCGCTCATTGCCGCAGGCTCCGTGCTGCCCGAAGGTACCGTCGTGCCGCCGCGGACGCTCTGGGCCGGGATTCCAGCCAGGCTTCGTCGCGAACTGTCCGAGGCAGACGTCGAGAGGTTCCGTCAATACTCTCGGAACTACCTCGACTTCTCTGAGATCTATCTTCGCGAAACGGGTCTCTGAGATGCCTCTTGACCTCGTCGGTATCGCAGCGGCCCATCATGACGGAAACGTCATGTTTCGAACGCCGTGGAGACTCTACATTGGTCTCAAGGCATCGCCTGTCAACATCGTTGCTCGACCGCGTGTGGAGAGTCCCCCCATGGTTTCTAAAGCTGTGCCTGCCATTCTTCCTTTATCGTTTTCCCTCGGATTTTCGCGCAGACTCATCTTGGCCGCTTCGCTTCTCGTCGCCGGCGGCGCGTGTGCCTCCGCGCAAGCGCCCTCGTTCGGCAAGGGCCTGCAAGCCTCGATGGACATGAATGCCGATGCGCTTCCCGATGCCCCTCAACCGCAGGATCAGGATGCGGCGCACGCCGGGTCCGGCAGATCCGTCACGCTTCGCGGCACCCCCGCGAGAATCCTTGACGACCAGGCTGCCATCTGGAGCAGCCCGTTTCACCTTCACGGGGGCGATTTCAAATGGCTTGTGCCGTTGGGGCTGGTGACCGCCGCCACGATCACCATCGATCACCAGACGGTGACCTCTTCGCAACTGAAAGACAAACAACTGAACGACAGGAGCGACAAGGCATCGAATGTGCTGACCGGCGGCCTGGTCGCTCTCCCCGTCGCGCTGTTCGGCGCCGGCCAGTTCGGGCACGACGATAAAGCCCGCGAAACAGGCATTCTTGGCGGCGAGGCGCTCGTCGATTCGCTCGCCGTCGAGCAGGGAATGAAGCTCATCTTCTGGCGCGAGCGGCCGGCGGACGACCGGGGACGAGGCAAGTTCTTTCAATCTTCGGCAGGCGCGGATGGCTCGTTCCCTTCGTCGCACAGCGTGTTCGCATGGTCCTCGGCCGCGGTGCTGGCCGAGGAATATCCCGCCTGGTGGGCGCAGGCCGGCGTCTACTCGGCGGCGGCTGGCGTAAGCCTCACGCGAGTAATGGCGCTTCAACACTTTCCTTCCGACGTCCTGGTCGGCAGCGCCGTCGGCTGGATGGTGGGGCATTACGTCGTTCGCAAGCACCGCAAGGTGCGCCCGCTGTACTGACGTTATCTCCGTATTCAAGCCCTTTCGTTGCGGCGTGTCGCAGGGCTGCCCCGCGGTTGCGTCCTTGCCGATGGCCCGCGTTCGTCACTCTCCCCTTGACAGTCTACCTATCGTCCCGATAATAGGTAGATTGTCTAGGAGAGAAGCCAATGGCGCCACTCGAACGGGCCGACATTCTGCAGGGTACGCTCGATCTGCTCATCCTCAAAGTTGTCGCGCCCGGGCCCGTGCACGGCTACGGGATCGCGCAACGCATCCGCCAGGTATCGAAGGACGTGCTGCAGGTTCAGCAGGGATCGCTCTATCCCGCGCTGCACCGGCTGGAGAAACGCGGCCTGGTCAAAGCAGATTGGGGCGAGTCGGACAACGGCCGCCAGGCACGCTTCTACAAGCTTTCGGCGAAGGGCCGCAAGCAGCTTGCAGCCGAAGAAGAGACATGGAACCGCCTTGCCGGCGCCGTCGCGCTCATTCTGCAGGAAGCGCAATAGGAGGCGGCCATGACCCTTTTCAAGAGGAGTTCTCGCCAGACGGCGCGCGACGCAGCCCTCGAACGCGAGATCGCTTTCCACGTCGAGGAGCTGACGCAGGCCAACCTCGCGCGCGGCATTCCGCCCGGGGAAGCGCGCCGCCAGGCTATCGTCGAGTTCGGCGGCAGGGAACAGGTCAAGCAGCAGGTACGCGAGGTGCACATCTCCGCGCTGGCTGCCGCCGCCGCGGCGAATCTCAAGGCCGCGGTGCGGTTTCTGCGCAAATCGCCCACGTTTTCGCTCGCGGTCATCCTCACGCTCGCTCTCGGCATCGGCGCCAACAGCGCGGTTTTCTCGGCAATCGATGCAGTGGTGCTGCGCCCGCTGCCTTTTCCCGAGAGTGACCAGCTGGTGCAGATTGCCCAGCATGATTCCAAGGGACGTGACGCCAATAGGTTTGTGGCTCCTTCCCGGCTTGAAGATTGGAACCGGCTGAATTCTACGTTCCAGGCGATCAGCGGATACTACCCCGACGATCTCTCCGAGACTTCGGGCTCTCTGCCGGAGAAAGTGAGCGAGATGCTGGTCGCGCCCCGATTCCTTGAAGTGCTGGGCGTCTCTCCCGCTCTCGGCCGCGACTTCACGCCGCAAGAGGAGCGCTTCGGCGGACCCGACGCGGTGATCATCAGCGACCGCTTCTGGCAGCGCCGCTTCCATGGCGATTCAGGGGCGCTTGGCAAGAAGCTTCATATTGGGAGCGACTACTACTCGATCGTCGGAATCTTGCCGGTTTCGTTCCAATTCCCCCATCGCGACGTCGACCTGTTTGCACCCAGCGCGCCCGACGCGCCCTACGCACAGCGCCGCGATGAAACCTGGTTTACGGTCATCGGCCGGACGAAGCCCGGAGTCACTCTGCACCAGGCGCTGGCCGATCTGAACACCGTGCAGGCCCAGTTGGGCAGGCAGTTCCCCAAGCCGGATGCCGAGCTCACCGTCGAAGCCGTCCCGCTCAAGCAGGTCGTCGTCGGCGGTGTGCGCAGCTCGCTGTGGCTTCTCTATGGCTCGGTAACGCTATTGCTGTTGATCGCCTGCATCAACATCGCAGCGCTGCTTCTGGCGCGTACTACGGATCGCGAGCACGAGATCTCGATCCGCTTCTCGCTCGGCGCATCGCGGGCGGCGATCGTCGCACAACTGCTCACTGAGGCCTTTGCGCTCGCGCTGCTGGGCGCGCTGGCCGGCCTCGCGGTGGCCGCCGGCGCCGCGCAGGAGTTTCATCTGCTTGCCAAAACCCTGCCCCGCGCCGAAGAGATCGCGATGAACTGGCGGGTGGTTGTCTATTCGCTCCTGTCGGCCGTTGTCACCACGCTGCTGTGCGGAGTCTTTCCCGCCATCCGCGCCACCCGTCGGGGCCTGGCCCACTCGCTCGCGCAAACCGGCCGGACCCAGGTCTTCACCCGCAACCCCATGCAGTGGCTGCTGGTGGGTGCGCAGGTCACGCTGGCGGTCACGCTGCTCGTGGGTGCTGGTCTGCTTTTGCGAAGCTTCCAGGAACTCGGCCGCGTTTCGCCGGGCTTCGATGCAACGGACGTGCTCTCCCTGCAGATCACCGGCTCATGGGGCGAGACGACCGATATGCCAAGCGTGTTGCGGCGCATCGATCGCACGCTGGATGGACTGCGCACCGTGCCAGGCGTAGTGGACGCGGCTACGGCGGGCGCTTTGCCGGGCGCCTCGTACCGCTATCAGGTCGAGTACAAGATCGACGGTAAGATCAACACCGAACGGAAGATTCTGGCGGACACACGCACCGTTTCAGCCGGCTACTTCAATACGCTCAGGATTCCAGTGCTCGTCGGCGAGGGGTGCAAGCAGGCTTCCACCACCTCTGACGTCGTCGTCAACCGCAGCTTCGCGAACCGGTACATGGGCGGCGGCAATGCCATCGGCCACACCGTGGAAGTCGCGCTCTACAACGATTTCGGGATCAAGGGCATTATCCGCGGAGTGGTGGGCGACGCTCGCGAAGACGGCCTGAACACCCCGCCAGTGCCAACCATTTACGGCTGCTTCAGTGCGCCGAATCCATTCCCCAACTACCTGATCCGGACTCAAGGCGATCCGCTGGCGATGGCCGAGGCAATCCGCCGCAAGATTCACGAATTGGAGCCTTCGCGCTCGGTGTATGCGATGGCCTCTCTGCGGGATCTCCTCGACGATACATTCGTCGAGAACCGGCTTCGAACAGCGCTGCTCGTTCTCTTTGCGGTCACCGCCGTATCGCTGGCCTCCATCGGGCTTTACGGCACCGTGAGCTATATTGGCCGGCTTCGCCAGCGCGAGGTGGGTGTGCGGCTGGCGCTGGGCGCGCTGCGGAGGCAAATCGTGGCCCGCTTCCTCCTGCAGGCGCTTCGCGTAGCGGCGGCCGGGTGCATCGCCGGCCTGCTGCTCGGCCTCGGGCTCACGCGCTTTATCGCCGGAATGCTTTACGGTGTCTCAACGCTCGACCCCGAGACCTACGGCGGCGTCGCGGCGCTCATCCTCGTCGTTGCGGCCATTGCCTCGCTCATTCCCGCGCTTCGCGTCGCCCGCATCGCACCGGTCCGCATCCTTCGCGAGGAATGAAGCGGGCTGGCGATGCTCACCGGCCCGCTCGGTTCCGCGGTCCCTGTCTCTCTACACCGGCGGTGGATTCCGCTCCGCAAACTGGTGCTGGTGCCAGTAGGGATAAACCGGCTGCACCTGGCTGGCCTCGTCGAGCTTCCTGACCTGCTCGGCCGTCAGGCTCCAGTCGGCCGCGCCCAGGTTCTGCCTGAGCTGTTCCTCGTTGCGCGCGCCCAGGATCAACGACGAAACCGTGGGCCGTTGCAGCAGCCAGTTCAGCGCAATCTGCGCAACGGTCTTGCCGGTTTCAGCCGCCACCGCGTCCAAAGCGTCGACGACCTGGTACAGGTATTCGTCGTTCACGCGCGGTCCGTAATCGGCCGTTTTGTGCAGGCGGCTCACTTCCGGCAGCGGCTGGCCGCGGCGAATCTTGCCGGTCAGCCTTCCCCATCCCAGCGGGCTCCAAACCAGCGCGCCGACCCTCTGATCGAGACCCAGAGGCATCAGCTCCCACTCGTATTCGCGGCCGGCCAGCGAGTAATAAACCTGGTGCGCTACGAATCGCGTCCACCCATAGCGATCGGCGACGGCAAGCGACTTCATCAGGTGCCACCCCGAGAAATTCGAGGCGGCGATGTAGCGCACCTTGCCTTCGCGCACAAACTTGTTCAGCGTATCCTGCACTTCTTCGACCGGCGTGAGAGCGTCGAAGCCGTGCAGGTGGTAAATGTCGACGTAGTCCGTGCCCAGCCGGCGCAGGCTGCCCTCGAGCGAGCGCCACAGGTGATACCGCGAAGAGCCAACATCGTTCGGCCCATTCGTCGTGCTCATCCGGAACGTCGCCTTCGTGGAGATCAGCGCCTCGTGCCGCTTGCCGGCCAGCGCCTTGCCCAGAACCTCTTCCGAGCGGCCATCGGAGTAGACGTCGGCGGTGTCGAACAGATTCACGCCGGCTTCGAGACAGATGTCGACGATGCGCCGGGCCTCCGCAACGTCGGCCGTGGCGCCCCATGCGTCGAAGAACTCATTTCCGCCGCCAAATGTGCCGGCGCCAAAACTCAGAACGGGAACTTTAAGGCCTGAGCCCCCAAGAAGACGGTATTCCATGCCGTTAGGATGCCCGAGCGGTCGACAATTTGCAATTAGCTGAGCCATTTGAGCTTGCTCAAACCCGAGGCTTGGCGTCGCTTCTCGGGAGCGTCGAGCCGCCCCGGAACGCGCCGCAGAGAATGTTCGACTCATCGCGCGTGGCCGTCAGTCCTTCATCCGCCAATTCCGCGTTTAGACTAGAGAAGCCATGGCCACTTTGAAAGCCGTGCGCGGTACTCGCGATCTCTTGCCGCCGGAGACGGCGCTATGGGACCGCATCGAGTCGGCCGCGCGGCGGGTCTTTGCCCGCTACAACTTCGGCGAAATCCGCACCCCTGTCTTCGAAGACACCACCCTCTTCGCTCGCGGCGTAGGCGAGGAGACCGACATCGTCTCGAAGGAGATGTTTACCTGGGAGGACCGCGGCCGCGCGCAGTCGGAGAAGAACCAGTCCCTCACCCTCCGCCCCGAGAACACCGCCGGCGTGGTCCGTGCGTACATCGAGCACAAGCTCGGCGAAACCGGCCAGTTGCAGAAGCTGTTTTACATCGGCCCGCAGTTTCGCCGCGAACGCCCGCAGAAGGGGCGCTATCGCCAGTTCTACCAGATCGGCGCTGAAGTGATCGGGCCGCCGCACGCCGGCAGCGAGAGCCCGCTGCGCGACGCCGAGGTGCTCGAAATGCTTTCCACGCTGCTCGACGAGCTCGGCATCGCCGGCTGGACGCTCGAACTCAACTCGGTCGGCTCGCCGGCAGACCGCGACCGCTATAACGACACGCTGCGTGCGGCCCTGGCACCGGTCGTCGGCCAGATGTGCGAGGACTGCCGGCGCCGCGCCGTCACCAATCCGCTGCGCGTGCTCGACTGCAAAGTCCCCGAAGATCAGCCGATCATCGAAACGCTGCCCAGGATCGCCGACTCCCTCGACGAAGCCTCGAAAGCGCATTTCGCCGCAGTCACCGCTGCGCTCGACGCCGCCGGAGTGCCGTATGTCCGCAATCACCGGCTGGTCCGCGGCCTCGATTACTACACGCGCACCACCTTCGAGTTCACGCATGGCGGCTTGGGTGCGCAAAACGCACTGCTGGGCGGAGGCCGCTACGACGGCTTGAGCGAGGCCATCGGCGGTCCGCGCGCACCCGGCATCGGTTTTGCCATGGGTGAAGACCGTCTCGTCCTCACGCTGCTCGATCAGGCCGCGGAGATGGCGAAGAAAGCGCATGCCTATATCGCGCCGCTCGGCGAAAGCCTCGACGCGCCTGCGCTTGCCCTCGCCCGGGAGTTGCGCCGCGGCGGCCTGAATGTCGAGCTGGGCGACGGCAGCTTCCGCCTCAAGAAGTCGTTGGAGGCTGCCGACAAGACCGCCGCGCGGATCGTCATCCTCGGCGAGGATGAGCTTCAATCCGGTATCCTGACAGTGAAGACATTCGCCACCGGCGTGCAAACCAAAGTTCCTCGCGCGGAGCTGGCGGAATTCCTCTCGAAACCTGCGAGCGAGTAAAGGAAAAGGGTAGTGCTCGACTTTTTAGGAAGCCTCGAACGGACGCATCTCTGCGGCGAACTGCGCGCCGCGCAAGCCGGCCTGCCCGTAGTGCTGATGGGCTGGGTCAACCGCCGCCGCGACCACGGCAACCTCATCTTCCTCGACCTGCGCGACCGCTCCGGCATCTGTCAGGTTGTTCTGGATAAGGAGCTGACTCCCGACGGCCACGCCAAGGGCGAACAGGTTCGTCCCGAGTACGTGATTGCCGCGGTCGGCAAGGTGAGGCTCCGCGCGCCGGACGCCATCAATCCCAAGATGCCCACCGGCGAGATAGAGATCGAGGCCACCGAACTGCGCGTACTCAATGATTCGCGCCTGGCGCCGTTCTCGCCCGCCGAAGAGGCGATCCAGAACGAAGAGGTCCGGCTCAAATACCGCTATGTCGATCTGCGCCGCGCCGAGATGCAGCGCAACTTCCGGCTGCGCCACGAGATCACGCGCGCCGTCCGCGAGAGCCTCAGCGCCCAGGGCTTCGTCGAGATCGAGACGCCTATCCTCAACAAGTCCACACCCGAGGGCGCCCGGGACTTCCTCGTGCCCAGCCGCGTGCATCCCGGTGAGTTCTATGCCCTGCCGCAATCGCCGCAGATCTTCAAGCAGATCTTGATGATCTCCGGCTTCGACCGCTACTTTCAGATCGCGCGCTGCTTCCGCGACGAGGATCAGCGCGCCGACCGCCAGCTCGAATTCACCCAGGTGGACCTGGAGATGAGCTTCCCGCGCCGCGAGTCGGTGTTCGCGGTCGTGGAGAAATTTCTCGTTGCGGCCTTCCAAGCCGCGGGTATCACGCTGCCGGCCCCGTTTCCACGCATGACTTATGACGAAGCCATGCGCCAGTTCGGCTCGGACAAGCCCGATCTGCGCCTGCCCGGCCTCACCGATGTGCGCTCCGCATTCACCGGCGAAGCGCTGGCCACGCTGCTGATCGATCCCGCGCTGCCCGTCGTCGCGTTGCGCATTCCCCAGGTCGGCGAGCTGAGCCGGAAGGAACGCGAGGAGAACCACCCGCTCTTCGACCGCAAGAAGGGCGCCAAGTTCATCGACGACTTCAAGCGCCTGGCCAAGAGTTTTCCTGAGTCCGCAGCCAAGGTGCGCGAACTGGCCAGCGCGTCCGAGGACGACTTCGTCATCATCGTCGCCGGCGACCCGGCGCACCACATCAAGGCCAGCGACACCAAGTTTCCTGGTCGCCTCTCCGAGCGCGAAATCAATGTGTATTCGGCCGCGGGAAACTTCCGCACCGAGCTGACGAAGAAATACGCCGAGCGGCACAAGGCGTTTCAGGTAACCGAAGACGTCGTCGCCGCGGCTGGCTCGCGCGCCGGCGGCGCAATCGACGGCGCGGCCGCATTTCATCCCATCTGGATCGTCGACTTTCCCATGTTCGAATACGATCTCGGCGCTGCCAGGTGGGTGCCGGCGCATCATCCCTTTACCGCGCCTTATGAGGCCGATATGGCCAACCTCACCGCCGATCCGGCCAGTGTGCGCGCCGACTGTTACGACATCGCCATGAACGGACTCGAGCTCGGCTCCGGCTCCATCCGTATCCATCGCAAAGACGTTCAACAGCAGATCTTCGCCTCGCTGGGCATCAGCGATGAAGAAGCCCGCGCCCGATTCGGCTTCTTTCTCGATGCGCTCGAATACGGCACGCCTCCCCACGGCGGCATTGCGCTGGGCCTCGACCGCATCGTCATGCTGCTGGTCGGGGCAGCGAGCATGCGGGAGGTCATCGCCTTCCCCAAGACCGCCAAGGCCATCGACCTGATGGCCGAAGCCCCCACCGCCGTCCCCGAACAGCAACTGAAAGAACTGCACATCCGCGTCGCCCTGCGCAGCTAGGCGCAAAATCTCGTTGCACCCTCGGCCGGACATAGCGAATCTATAGTCTGATGGGCCGCGAGCCTTTACCCTCGCGCGCGCCTGCGGCGCGCCGGTGCGGCATCTCATGTCAATGCACGCTTCGCTTTCCCTTCTGTCTTCAGAAGGCGGGACCTTCAGGTCGGGAGAAAACGCTTGTCCACACCAGCGCAAACCGCAGTAGCCGGCAATTCTCCAGCCGCCGTCACCGTGGAGCGCACCGTCGCGGCGCCCGCTTCGGCGCATGTTCTCTGGAAGCCGCGCGCCAATCCGTGGCTGATCGCCGCTACGGTCGCGCTGGCGGCTTTTATGGAGGTGCTGGACACCTCCATCGCCAACGTGGCCCTGCCGCACATCGCGGGCAGCCTGGGCGCGAGCACCGATGAAGGCACCTGGGTGCTGACCAGCTATCTGGTCTCGAACGCGATCGTTCTCCCGATGGGCGGCTGGGCTTCGAGCGTGCTGGGCCGGCGCAATTTCTTCCTCTTCTGCATCGTTATCTTCACCATCGCCAGCTTCCTGTGCGGCGCTGCACCCACGCTGGGCCTTCTGCTCTTCTTCCGGATTGTGCAGGGAGCCGGCGGCGGCGGGCTGCAGCCCATGGCCCAGGCCATCATGGCCGACTCGTTCGAACCGCATCGGCGCGGCCAGGCCTTCGCGCTTTACGGACTGGTCGCCGTGCTGGCGCCGTCGATCGGCCCCACTCTGGGCGGCTGGATCACCGACAACTTCTCCTGGCGCTGGATCTTCTTCATCAACATTCCCGTCGGGTTTCTTGCGCTGATTCTCGTCACGCGCCTGGTCGAGGATCCGCCGTGGATCAAGCCCGACCGCTCGCGCCTGCTGCGCATGGACTACATCGGGCTTGGGTTCCTGACCGTCGCCATGGGCGGCATGCAGATCATGCTCGACAAGGGCGAGGAAAACGATTGGTTCGCCTCGAGCTTCATCCGCTTCTTCGCCTTCCTCTTCGTCAGCGGCATGATCGGCCTGGTGGTGTGGGAATGGCGGCAGAAGGAGCCGCTCATCAACCTGAAGCTCTTCCGCTTCAAGAACTTCGCCATCTGCTGCTTTCTCATGATGCTGGTGGGCGGGGTGCTGAATGCGAATACGGTGCTGCAACCTCAATTCATGCAGCAACTGCTGGGCTACACGGCAACAACTGCCGGAATGGCGCTCACCGCGGGCGGCATAGCGCTCGTCATCATGATGCCGCTGGCCGGAATTGCCACCAGCAAGGTCTCGGCGCGCACCCTGACCGTGATGGGCTTCCTGATGTTTGTCGCGACGTTCCGCTACGCGGCCTACGTAACCTCGCTGACCATGAGCTTCCCGCAGAACTCGTGGTTGCGCGTCGTCCAGATGCTGCCCCTGCCGTTCTGTTTCATTTCGATCACGACGGCGGCCTACGTGGGAATGCCGCGCGAGGACAGCAACCAGGTCGCCGGCCTCATCAACTTTGCGCGCAACATCGGCGGCAGCATCCTCATCGCGCTCACCAACGCCCAGGTGACCAGCCGCGCCATGTGGCACCAGCAGCACCTGCAGGGCAGCATGACGCCCGGCTCCATCGGCTATGACCAGCACGTGAACTCGCTTACTGGCTTCCTCGGCGGCAGTTTTGGCGGGCCGAACGGCGGAGGCATGGCGCTGGGCTCCATTTACAGCCAGCTCAACCAGCAGGCGCAGTTGCAGGGCTATCAGGACGTCTACATGGAGCTCTCTTATATGTCGATCATCCTTGTCCTGCTCGCCTTCATGCTCAGCGCGAACCGGCCCGGCAAGGCAGACGGAGGCGCCGCGGCCATGCACTGATCCCTTGCCAAAGCTCCCGTCCCGATTCGTTAATATAGTGTTTTGGTACGAATCGAGGAGAACGATGGCAGGCTCAAACATGGCCGGGATTCCGGCAGTCAAGGACCTTTATAGCGGACTCAAGCGGCGGATGGATCAGGCGGTGGCGGACTTCCAGGCCAACCTCGCCTCCACACGCACAGGCCGCGCCAGTGCGCACATGCTCGACCAGGTGAAGGTCGAGTACTACGGGACTCACATGCCCGTGAACCAACTGGCGCAGGTGTCAACTCCGGAGCCGCAGCTGATCCTGATTGCGCCCTACGACCCCAGCGTGATCAAGGAGATCGAGAAGGCGCTGCAAGCCGCGGATCTGGGCCTGAATCCACAATCGGACGGCAAGATCGTCCGCGTGCCCGTTCCGCCCATGACCGAAGAGCGCCGCCGCGATGTCGTCAAGCACCTGAACAAGGTCCTCGAAGAGCATCGCACCGCCGTCCGCAACGTCCGCCGCGACGGCAACGACGCCCTCAAGAAGCTCGCCAAAGAAAAGAAGATCAGCGAGGACGAGGAAAAGCGCTGCCTCGAAGAAGTGCAGAAGATGACCGACGGCGAAATCCGTCGCATGGAAGAGATGTGCCAGCGCAAAGAGGCCGAAGTGATGCAGGTCTAGGTAGAGGATCATCGCATCCCTCCGGCGTGTTCCCGCCATCGCCTGAACCCGGCCTTCGACAAATCCCAGAGTAGCTGGGCCGTTGCGATTGCGAAGATCACAAGCAACCCTTTGAAGATGCCGTCGTTCAACTTTTCGAGCGGCACTCCGAGTTGCGGCTGGCCGGCGGCGTTGTCTCTCAAAAGCACATAGGCGTGATCGTTCACCGAGAGCAGAATTCCCATCGGAATCAGCCCGAAGACCTTGACGACAGAGTGCTGCGCGAGCCGTGACCCCTGGTATCGATCGCGCAGAAGGTCGACGCACCGCCAAGCGAGCTGGACCGCGTTGAGCGCAACGATCCACCAGAAGAAGGTCCACCACACCGGCGCGAGCGTGTAGGGCAGGCCCCTCAACGCATACACTCCCGGCCCCAGCAGCAGGAACGGGTGCCAGGGAATCAGGATCATCCAGCCCAGCAGAAGGAAGCCGAAGACAACTTCCGCGACCGCATGGGCGTAGCTGCGCGGCTTCCCGCCGCCGTCCGAATCGGCCTGAACCGGCGGTAGATCGCGCGGATTCCAATCCGGCTGCAGCCGTGCGCCCGGCGGCAGCTTCACGACATCGTGCGCCACGGCAAACTCGATCGCCGCGAAAACAACGGTGATCCAGGCAGCTGCATTCAGCAGCGCGAAGGGCGCCCGCACCAGTGCTCCCGCAATCGATTCGATGAGCGCCTGCGTGGCGGCTTCGGTCGTGGCAAAGTGCCCGGAGAGCCGGACTGCAATCTGAACCGCGTTGACAATCAGGTAGATGACCATGGCCCAAACCGCCGCCAGCCGCATCACGAACCAGTACATCGGGAAGAGTGCAGGACCGATGAGGTACTGCTGCGGCCGGTAGCGCGCAGCCACCTGCATCGGCGCGCCAAGCTGCTTGAGCCACGCCTCAGCCTCGGCGGGCGAGAGTGGACGGCCAAGCTCGGCCTCCTTGTCCTCGAGTTGCGATTCGAGGTTGGCGCGCAATTCGGCGATGATGTCGTCCTGCCGCATTGCGGGCAGGTGTTTCTTCACGGCTTCGAGGTAACGGTCTAAGAGTTCCATGGCGTCTTCCTTGCTGCCTGCCGGATGCTTTGGCGGGCTTGTACGACAGCGGATGATGCGAGCCGAAGGCTGATCCCTACAGCAGGTTGTTGATGGATTCGTTGATAGCGGTCCACTCGGCGAGCAGGCGGGTGAAAATCTCTTCTCCCTCCGGCGACAGCCGGTAGAAGCGCTTGTTGCGCTTGTCTTCCTCGCGCCACTGGCTCAGCAGCAGGCCCTGCGATTCCAGGCGGCGCAGCAGCGGGTAAAGCGTGCTCTCGTCAATCTCCATGCCGCGCGCCGCAAGCGCCTTGCGCAGCGTGTAGCCGTAGTGCTCCTGGCGAAGCTGCGCCAGCACCGCCAGCGACAGACACCCACGCCGGAGCTCCAGCCGGAGGTTTTCAAAGAGGTTCTCGGCAACGGTCATGCTGTACCTCATACACTGTACATCAACTACTGTATAACAAACAGTGTATGACGTCAAGTAAATTCCGACACTTTTATAGGAAGAGGCCTGTGGATGTCCCCGCAGGCTGAGTTTTTCTTGGAAAATCGGCTTATTCAAACGTTATAATCAACCGCTTACGAGGATTGAGGCATGAGAAAACCCCTGGGGCTCTTCGTCGGCTTCGCCGTACCCGCTTTGCTGCTCTCGTCCGTTTGTCTCGCTCAAACCATCCACATCGATACCGCCCCGGAGCACGGTATCCCGTTCGATCCCGATAAGGCCCTCGCCTCATCGCTCGACATCCTGCCCGTGTCTGAATTCGACGCCGTCTTTTCCGAGCCGGTGATCAAGGCCAGCCTCTCCACCGGCTGGGGCCCAATCTCGTATCGCCAGAACACGGAGCTGACCTACGACGCGTGGCACTGGAATCCCAATGGAACGTGGAGCGACGAGGCACACAAGTCCGGCTATTTCACCGGCAGCGCCGAGCCGCACGACTTCATCCGCCAGTCATTCGGTTACCGGCTTGCGCATCGCGGCACCACGCGCAGTGACGCGGGCCAGGACGAGTACTCGCGCATGACCGACGGCAACGCGGACTCCTACTGGAAGAGCAATCCGTATCTGACGAGCAGGTTCACCGGCGAGCCGGACTCCACGCATCCACAATGGGTCGTGATCGACCTTGCGCGGCCGGAACCGATCGATGCCATCCGGATCGACTGGTCCAATCCTTACGCGACGAGCTACGCAGTCGACTATTGGCAGGGCCGCGACGATCCGTTGAACAAGCCGGCCTCGGGGCAATGGGCGACGTTTCCCTCCGGACAGGTCGCCGGCAGCGGCGGCGCCGGCAAAGTCATGCGCTTGGCCGACCGTCCCGTCGCCACGCGTTTTCTTCGCATATGGATGACGGCATCTTCGAACACCTGCGATACGCATGGCGCCGGCGACACGCGCAACTGCGTCGGCTACGCGATCGCCGAGATCGCGGCAGGCAACTACAACTCGCTGGGCCAGTTCGTCGACCTCGTACATCACGCGCCCGATCAGACGCAGACGGTCACCCAGGCATCTTCAGTCGATCCGTGGCATACGGACCGCGGTATCGTCACCTCTCGCACTCAGGCCGGCTTTGACCTGTTTTTCGCCAGCGGCTACACGAACAAGCTGCCGGCCATGATCCCCATCGCCATGGTCTACGCGACGCCTGAAGACAGTGCCGCCGAGCTCGCTTACATCGAGAAGCGCGGCTACCCGGTTTCGTACGTCGAAATGGGCGAGGAGCCCGATGGCGCGTTCATGCTGCCCGAAGACTATGCCGCGCTCTACTCGCAATGGGCCGCGGCGTTGCACAAAGTCGATCCCAGGCTCAAGCTGGGCGGTCCCATCTTCACGGGCGTGAACGAAGACATCCTGGCGTGGCCCGATGGGCAGGGCCGCAACTCGTGGCTCGGCCGGTTCATCGCCTATCTGCAATCGCATGGACGGATGTCCGATCTCAGTTTCGTTTCCTTCGAGCATTATCCGTTCGACCCCTGCGATATCACGTGGTCCGATCTCTATCGCGAGCCGCAGCTCACTCACGATGTGCTGGACGCGTGGCGCAAGGACGGCGTGCCGGCCGATGTTCCCCTGATGAACACCGAAAGCAATGTCTCGTGGTCGCTCACCGATCCCATGCAGGACCTTTGGGCCGGTCTGTGGCTCGCCGACAGCGTCGGTTCATTTCTCAGCGATGCCGGCCCCGGCGCCGTGTACGTGCATTCGCCCATTCAGCCGGAGGCGTTAAGGCCGGGCTGCCACGCCTGGAGCACCTACGGCAGTTTTGTCGCCGACGACAAGCTCGAAGTCAAGCAATACACGGCGCAGTACTTCGCCGGCCAGCTCATCAATCTCGACTGGGTGAAGCACGGCGCGGGCACGCACCGGCTCTTTCCGGCATCCGCCGATCTGAAGGACGACTCGGACCACACCCTTATCACGGCCTACGCGGTAATGCGGCCAGACGGCCAGTGGTCGGTGCTGGCCGTCAACAAGGATCCGAGCAACGCGCACGAAGTGAAGATCGCATTTGAAAATGGCGGCGCTGCGACAGGAACTCAGTTTGCGGGCACCGTGCACACCGTGACATTCGGCGCGGCCGAATATGTGTGGCATTCCTCAGGCAAGACCAGCCATGCCGATCCCGATGGCCCACCGAAGCGGGCGAGCTTCGAGTGGAAGCAAGGCGCGAAGCTCCTGCTGCCCAGGGCGTCAATCACGGTGTTGACCGGCCGCGCCACCGGCCGGTAATCGAGTGACCGATCCTTGCCGCGCACTCGGCCGCACGGGGGGATCGAAGTTCACTTCTTCGGCCGCTTGTAGAAGGGAATCGGGACCTGCTTTGCGCGGACGCGGTTACCACGCACCTGCACAAAGACGTCGCTGCTGCTCGCGGCAGTCTCGGCCGGAACGAGCGCCATCGCAATATTCGTCTTGAGGAATGGCGCCGGGGATCCTGACGTGACGACGCCGATCTCCCTGCCGTCAAGGTCAAGCACCGGGTACCCGTCGCGGCCGATCCCGCGATCGACCATTTCGAGGCCGACAACCCGGCGCTTTGGGCCACCCGCGGCCTGCACCGCGAGCAGCGCGTCGCGGCCGACGAAGTCGCCCTTGTCGAGCTTCAGCCAGCGGTCGAGGCCGCCTTCGAACACATTGATCTCCTCGGAGATTTCGTGTTCGTAGAGGCTCATGCCGGCCTCCAGGCGCAACGTGTTCCGCGCGCCCAGCCCGCAAGGCCGGATGCCGAACTCCGACCCGGCTTCGAGCAGTGCGTCCCACATCTTCACGGTGGTCGCCTCGTCCGAAGGGATGTACACCTCGAATCCGTCTTCACCCGTGTAGCCGGTGCGCGCGATCAGTACGTTGTGGATGCCCGCGGCTTGTCCCCACGTGAACCAGTAATTTTTGATCGCCGCGAGGTCGGTCTTGGTCAGCTTCTGCAGCGTCTCCAGCGCCCGCGGGCCCTGCACGGCGAGTTGCGAGTAGTAGGGCGAGTAGTTGTTGAGGTGAATGCCGGGCCACGCGCCGACCTGCTTGCGAATCCAGGCGTAGTCCTTCTCCGTGGTGCCCGCATTGACGACTAGCAGGTAGTCGTTTTCACCGAGCCGGTGCACGAGAATGTCGTCGACGAATGTGCCCTGCGGCGTGAGCAGCGCCGAGTAATGCGCCTGCCCGTTCTTGAGTCGCGAGGCGTCGTTCATGGTGATGTGCTGCACGGCGGCGAGCGAGCCGGGACCGCGGAACTGGATTTCGCCCATGTGGCTCACGTCGAACAGACCCACGCCCGTGCGCACCGCCATGTGCTCCGCGATGAGGCCGCCCCCCGGGCAGGGATATTCGACAGGCATATCCCATCCGCCGAAATCCACCATCTTGGCCTTCAGGGCGCGATGCTTGCCATTCAGTGCGGTCTTCTTCAATTCCGGTACGGTTGCGGGCGTTGTCATCGGGATCCTCTCGATGGGAATATGTACGATATTCACGATAGGGATTCGAGAGATGAATGGTCAAACACGCGGCAGGGGAATGCGCCCAAAGGTGCGCCCTCGGCACGCCGCGCGCACGGCTGGGGAATAGAATGGAGAGCCATGAACCGCATTCGCGGAGTCGTGATGTTGATCGCCGGCGGCTTCGCTCTTTTTGAATCGTGGCGCATGCTTGCCGGTCGGCGCGCCGCGTATGCGTTGGCCCTGGGCCTGCTTGCCATCGCTCTCGGACTCTGGCATCTCACGCGAAAAGACCGAAAGCGGTTGAATTGATCGCGGTCTCCACGCGAGAGCCGGTCCATTATCGCGATTGTGGCCGAAGCAAAGAAAAACCGCGCCCCGGCGTCCGTCAATAGATCAATTTGAGCGAGAACTGGATCTGCCGCGAGTTGCCGGCCGTCTTGCTGATCTCGCCAAAGCCGGGGATGCTTTCGATCTGTCCCAGCTGGTTCACCGGAAGAATATTGGACGGCAGCCCCATATCCACGATATTGAACAGGTTGAAGAACTCCGTGCGGAACTGCAAGTCAATCAGTTCGGCGCCGCTCTTGCGCAGGCCGAAGGGCGTGTCCTTGATGAGCGCAAAGTCGTAGTCGTAGAAGGCCGGTCCGCGGAACGTGTTGCGTCCCAAAGTGCCGAAGCGGCCCTGGTTGGGCCCGCTTCCATTCGCGACGTGGACAGGCACTGAGAAGAAATCGGCGGCGTTGGCCGAACCGTGGCCAAAGTAGTCGGCACGGTCCTTCCGCGCGGTGGAAAGATGCGGCTTCGCGATCTGGTCCGGACGATCGGCCCCATAGGAGCCCGCGCCGGTCTGTTGAATCCCGGAATAGACCGTGAAAACCGAGCCCGAATCGATCGATGAGATGCTCAGAAGTTCCCAGCCGTCCGTGACTTTTCTGCTGAGGGGCCGCAGAAATCCGACCTCCTGAAGGTGCAGATCCTGCGCTACGCTCAGGCTGAACGCAGTGTTGACGTCAAAGCCTGAAGGGCCTTTCTCCGCGTGCAGGTCGAATGGGTTTTGCGGGTAGGGCGACGCATTGGCGCCGGTGGCGCCCGTGCCTCCGAGCACAAGGCTCGTATCGTCGAGCGACTTGCCCCAGGTGAAGCTGGCCTGAATGCCAGGTCCTCCGTGCGCCATGGTCCCCGAGAGCGAAGCCTGCAGCGCGTGGTAGCTCGAGTGGGACTTCGCCGCAATGATATTCTCCACGCCGAAGCCGCCGGTCACATTGCCCGCGTTGTCGAACGTGGTATAGCGGGCGAACTTCGGGCTGGCCCCGGGATAGGCATTCGGGAAGATCTCGCGCGGCAGATGCTCGGACGTGGTGCCGACGTACGCCGCGTCGCCGGTAAGGTTGCCGAACTTGTGCTCGAGGCCAAGCGTCCACGTGTACAACGTCGCGTTGGTGAACGAGCGATCGATGCCGCTCAGGTTCAGGTCGCTCACGGATTGTCCCGGATGCAACGAGGCCAGATCCTTTTCGTAACGGTCGACATCCATCACCGTGTTCGCCTTTACCTCGCTCGGCTTCAGGCTGGGGAAGATGTTTTTGCCATCCGGAGTGTAAACCGCGGGAAGCTCCTGTGGAACGATGCGGAAGCCGTAGTGGATCGGAGCCACGGCGGCGGAAAGCAACCGCGGGTAGACGGCGAAGGGCGTCGACCCCGTGAGAAAGTTATCCTGCCAGATGTTCGGCTGGATGGTCATGATGCTGCCGCCGGCACGCGCCAGCAGCTTGCCCGTCGCCTGCCACGAAAGCTGAATGCGCGGCTGCCAGGCATGCCAGCTTGTCTGGTAGCCGGGCTGCGGATTGATGACATATTCCTGCTTGTCCCCGGAGTTCAGGAAGCTCGAGGTTCTCCGCGCCCGCTCGGTGATCGGCGTGTAGAGATCCCAGCGGATGCCGTAGTCGAGCGTAAACCGCGGCGTGACTTTGAACGTGTCTTGCGCATAAACGCCGGCGGCATTGCGATTGATCGCGGCCGGGCCGGTGTGTTCGCCGCTCGAAAAGTACGGCGGCGCAATCGCGATCGTGTAAATAAAAGAGCTGCCGGAGAGGAAGCTGGACAGCGTGTCCGGCAGCGGATCTCCGGGGCGCACATCGTGCAGGCCGCTCTTCGATGGAATGAACTCGGTCGCGTATGCGGTGCCGCCGCCGAAGTCGTATTCGCCGTTGGGGCTGATGCCGAAGTAGGTCGTGTCGCGATTGAGGCGCACATCGGCGCCGGCCTTGAATGCGTGCCTGCCGGCCGTGTAGGTGACGTTCTCGCGGCCCTGGAAAAGGTTTCCATAGGACTGCATGACGGAGCCGGCCGCTGCATTGAAGGCCTCAAACAGGCCATCGACAAACTTGACCGCGGGGTCAGTTTGGTTGGGAGTCGGGAAGCCCGGCGTCGTCCGCGTGATGCTGATCGAGGACTCAAGGGTCAGACGCGCTGAAACCGTGCGCGTATATGTGCCGGCGACATTGCGCTGGCGATCCCTGTAGGCGACGCCAAATGTCGGATCGATGGCCGTCTGGTCGGGGTTGGTCGTCGGCCCGGTCAGGTTGTCCAGGTTGAACCGCGCGAAGAACTGATCCTTCGCACTGAACTTGTGATCGAGGCGCAGCGAGAACTGATTGGCGTCGGTGTCGACCTTCGAAGCCGTCGCATACGTGTGAACGCCGTAGGGACCGGTTGCATCATTGGGGGACGGGTACCGCTTGAGCACGCCGGCAATCGCATGATCGATGGGGATCTCGAGCGTGTCGCCGGGAAAGGCCGTCGTGTCCAGCCCGTTGCGTTCGTCGGCTGAGGGAACCGGCATGACTTGCGTTGTGCCTAGAACCTGGCGGAAGCCCTGATACTGCGTGAAATAGAAGGTGCGCTTCCGTCCGTCGTACAGGCGCGGAATGTAGACCGGCCCGCCATTGGTGAAGCCGAACTCGTTGCGCCGGAAGGGCGGGATGCGCCCCGGATAGGCCGGAGTGGCGTGGTCGAAGTAGTTGCGCGCGTCGAAGGCCGAGTTGCGCACGAACTCGAAAAAGGACCCGTGGAAGCCGCTGGCGCCGGAACGCGTGACGATGTTCGTGAATCCGGCTGCCCCGCGTCCGACCTCCGCGGGCATCCAGCCTGAACTTGACTCGATGCTCTCGACCGCGTCCACGTTGAAGTTGGAGAACGTCGAGCCGCCCATCTCCGGGTCGCTGACATCGGCGCCGTCCATGGCGAAGGTTGCCTCCACGCCGCGCTGGCCGTTGATGGCGAACTGCTGGGTGAAGTTGGTTGCGCCGTTGGAGTCGGTCATGGTGCCGGCGGCCAGCAGCAGCAGCTGGCTGAAGTCGCGCTTGTTCAGCGGCAGTTCGCTCACCGCCTGGCTCGAAAGCTGTTCCCCGCCGGTCCCGGTGGCCTGCTGAAGGGTCCCGATCGACAACTCGCCTCGCGCGGAGAGCGTCACCGCCACGGGAGCCATTTGCGTCAAACCCGATTCAATCGCAACCGGCTCTGCGTACTCCGCGCTGCGGCCTTCGGACTGAACGGTGAGCTTGTACTGCCCGGGCGGCAGCTCCGCAATCCGGAAGCCTCCGTCGGAGGCAGTGACGGCTTCAGCCGATGCCGACGCGCCAGTCAACCTGATCTTCGCACCCGCAATGGGTGCGCCGGCCGAGTTGCGCAAAGCCCCCAGCCATGCCGAGGCCCGATTGGGTTGCTGCCCATTTGCCGGTGAGGCAAAACAGAAAAGGATCGCCGCCAGGAGAGACAAAATGCCCTTTTGCCCGTGGCTCAATAGCGACACCACAATGGGTCGCCTTGTGCTTCCAACTTCCGAAGATTGCATAAGGCCCTTACGATGATGTGCGCAGCTCGAAAAAGATGAGCCCAAACACAAGAATTGTTCGCAACTACGCGATAGGGAATTATATCGATTTGTGCTGATCGGCCGTTGTGACGCACGACCGGTTCGTCACAGCGACTTTCTGCCTGCAGGCTATACTGGAGAACGCGTGCCAGGTTGAAGAGTCTTGGATGGGACCGGTAGGTGAGCCTGCTCGGCAAAAACTCGCTGCTCCTGCGCATCCGCGTCTGGCTAGTGTTGTTTATCGCTGGCCTGGTTCTGAGCGGACTGACGGCCTTCCCGCTGCAGCACGAACTGGGCTGGCTCAACCGCCTGCTTGGCGTTTCACCGCAAGCCTCGCCGCTGGCTGATCCGGCTCTGCACGCATGGCTGCGTCGAATCTATGCGGCGCTGGCCGACGCCAACCGTCGGTATCCATTTCTCGCCTACGGCACTGACTGGCTGGCCTTCGCGCACCTGGTCATTGCGGTCGCCTTTATCGGGCCCCTGCGCGATCCGGTTCGAAACCGCTGGGTTCTGACCTTCGGGGTCATCGCCTGCGCCGGCGTCATCCCGCTGGCGCTCATCGCCGGCGCAATTCGCGGCATTCCCCTCTACTGGCGGATGATCGACTGCTGCTTTGGCTTCTTCGGCGCCATTCCCCTGCTGATATGCCTGCGCTACGCGCGCCTGCTCGAGACATACGACAGCCTCCACTCTCGAAACGGGACCGCACCGCCTGCGCCCGGAATACGCGGGACCATGTGACACGCCCGGTCGAGAGCTGGAGGCTGGCGGGCGAAAGCCGGCTCCCTAGTCGCCGTGCGCCTCTTCGAGTTCCTCGCCGACGCGGTGCAGCCTCATCACCCGCCATTGCAGCCGGTCGAAGAAGAGATACACAACCGGAGTTGTGAACAGCGTGAGCATCTGCGAAACGATCAGGCCGCCGACGATGGTGATCCCCAGGGGCTGGCGCAGCTCGGAGCCGACGCCCATGCCGATGGCCAGCGGCAGCCCGCCGAAGAGCGCGGCCATGGTCGTCATCATGATCGGCCGGAAACGCATCAGGCATGCCTGGTAGATGGCCTCGACAGGCGGCAGACCCTGCTCGCGCTCGGCCTGCAGCGCGAAGTCGATCATCAGGATTGCGTTCTTCTTCACGATGCCGATGAGCAGAATGATGCCGATCAGCGCAATGATGCTGAGTTCCTTGCCGAAGATCAGCAGCGCCAGGATGGCGCCCGCACCCGCCGGCGGCAGCGTGGAAAGAATCGTGAGCGGATGGATCAGGCTCTCGTAAAGAATGCCGAGCACAATATACACCGCGACGAGGGCGGCCAGGATGAGATACGGCTCGTTGCGCAGCCCTTCCTGGAACGCCTGCGCGGTGCCCTGGAAGGTGGCCGTGATCGCGCTCGGCATCCCCATCTCGCGCTGCGCCTTTTCAAGCGCGGTGACCGCGTCGCCCAGCGCCACATTCGGCGCGAGGTTGAAGGTGAGGGTGACAGCAGGGTACTGGCCCTGGTGATTGACCTGGAGTGCCGTTCGCCTCGGCTCGTAGTGAGCGATCGTCGAAAGCGGCACCATGGCTCCGCCGCTCGAGGCCGCGGGTATTCCCGCAGGCGCTGCGATTGTTGGGATGGCAGGCGCGCTCGGCGATGAAACCGCCGCGGCTCCAGCCGACAGCGCGGACGCGCTCGTTACCGCGAGTGCGCCGGCCGATGTGGGAAAGATCGCGGTGGCGCCGGTTGGCGCTGCCGGAGTGGCCGGCGCCGGCGCTCCAGCCGCTGCGCTGGCTGCGGCAGAGGTTAACCCCGTCCCCGTGTTGGGTACGGAAGGCGCAGCCCCCGCCACTTTATTCGCCTTGATGTAGATGCCATTGAGCGCGTCGGGGCTGAGCTGATACTTGGGATCGACCTCCATGACCACGAAATACTGGTTCAGGCCCGTGTACATGGTCGAGACCTGGCGCTGGCCGAACGCGTCGTAGAGCACCTGGTCAATGGCCGCGGTGCTGATGCCGAGCCGCGATGCCGTATCGCGATCGATCACGAGCGTTGCTGCAAGCCCCTTGTCCTGCTGATCGGTCGAGACGTCGCGAAGCTGCGGCAGGCTTCTCACGCGAGCTTCGAACTGCGGCGCCCAATAGTTCAGTTCCTGGAGGTTTTCGTCCGACAACGTGTACTGGTACTGTGCCGCGCCGCCTCGCCCGCCGATCTGGAACTCCTGCTGCGTCTGCAGGAAAAGCGTGGCGCCGGGGACGCTGGTAAGCTTGCGCCGCAGCCGGTTGACTACCATGTCGGCCGAGACCACCTTGCCTTGCTCGTCCCTGCGTTCGCGTGGCGGCTTGAGAGCGATGAACATGTTGCCGATGTTCGTGCTTCCCCCGCCGGGACCGCCGCCGCCCACAAATGCGGTGACCGTGGCAACGGCCGGATCGTCGAGCACCATCTGCGCCAATATTCGCTGCTTGGCGTTCATCGCCTCAAAGCTGATGTCCTGCGCGGCCAGCGTGCGTCCACCGAGCCGCCCGGTGTCCTGCTGCGGGAAGAAGCCCTTGGGGACAATGACGAACAGGTAGACGTTGAGCGCCACCGTGCCGAACACCACGCCCAGCATGATCCACTGGTGGCGCAGCACCCAGCGCAGGCCGCGAGCGTATTCGTCGTGCAGCCAGCGGAAGGCGCGTTCGCTGGCGCGGTAGACCGGGCCATGCCGGTTCTCATCGTACGACTTGAGAAAGTTGGCGCAGAGCATGGGCGTCGTGGTCAGAGAAACGAGCAGCGAGACCGCGATGGCCACGCTCAGCGTGACGGCGAATTCGCGGAAGAGCTTGCCGATAATGCCGCCCATCAGCAGGATGGGAAGAAAGACCGCGATCAGCGACGTGCTCATGGAAAGCACCGTGAACCCGATCTCGCGCGATCCTTTCATGGCCGCTTCAAACGGCTTCATCCCCGTTTCGAGATAGCGCGTGATGTTTTCGATCACCACGATCGCGTCATCGACCACGAATCCGGTGGAAATGGTGAGCGCCATCAGCGACAGGTTGTCGATGGTGTAGCCCAGCAGGTACATGATGCCAAACGTTCCGACGAGCGAAAGCGGTACGGCCACCGAGGGAATGATCGTGGCCCACACCTCGCGCAGGAACAGGAAAACCACCAGCACCACGAGAATGACGCTGATGATGAGTGAGATTTCTACGTCGCGCACGCCAGCGCGGATCGTGGTGGTGCGGTCGACGGCGACGTTGAGCCGGATCGTCGGCGGAATCGCAGCCTGAAGGCGCGGCAGCTCGGCCAGCACTTTGTCCACCGTATCGATTACGTTGGCGCCGGGAATCTTGAACACAACGACGAGAATCGCGTCCTTCAGAAGGCCGCTGTCGCCTGGCTCCCTGTTGCCCGCCAGCCCTGACGTATGGATATCGGAAACGCTGTCAGTCACCGTGCCCAGGTCCGAGACCCGCACCGGGGCGCCGGTCTGCGGGTTATATCCGGCGATGATCGGCGCATAATCGGCGGCCTTGAAGATCTGGTCGTTGTCATGGATCTGCCAGCGGTGCTCTGTGTCCTGAAGGCTCCCCTTGGGCCGGTTTGCGTTGGCGGAGGCAAGGGCGGTGCGCACGGCTTCCAGGCCGATGCCGTTGTTGCCCAACTGCATGGGGTTCAGTTCCACACGTACGGCCGGCTGCGCGCTGCCGCCCACAAACGTCTGGCCCACACCCTCGATCTGCGCGATCTTCTGCGCCAGGATCGAGTCGGCGATGTCGTACATCTGCGGCTTGGGCACCACGTCGGAGGTCAGCGTGAGAATGAGGATGGGGGCCTCGGCGGGATTGGCCTTCCGGTAACCGGGATTCTGCGGCAGGTACGACGGCAGTTGGCTGCGCGCCGCATTGATTGACGCCTGCACGTCGCGCGCCGCCGCGTCGATATTCCGGTTGATGTCGAATTGCAGCGTGACGGATGCCGAGCCGAGCGAACTCGACGACGTCATCTGGTTCACGCCGGCGATGCGTCCAAACTGCCGCTCCAGCGGCGCCGCCACTGAAGAAGCCATCGTCTCGGGGCTGGCGCCGGGCAATCCCGCATTCGAGCCGATCACCGGAAAGTCGACATCCGGCAGCGAGGCGACAGGCAGTACCGAGTAGGCCACGGAGCCGGCCATGAGCAGGGCCAGGCTCAGCAGCGTCGTCGCCACCGGCCGCTTGATGAAAGGAGCAGACAGGTGCATCAATCCGCTCCGATCGGTTCCTGTTCCAGGCTTGAACCGACGGCGCGCAGCTTCATGCGGCGCGCCAGCTTGTCGAAATAGAGATACACAACCGGGGTTGTGTAAAGCGTGAGGACCTGCGAGAACATCAGGCCGCCTACGATCGTGATGCCCAGCGGCCGGCGCAGCTCCGTACCCACGCCGCCCCCCAGCCACAGCGGCAAGCCGCCCAGCATGGCGGCCAGGGTGGTCATCAGGATCGGCCGGAAGCGCAGCAGGCACGCCTGGAAGATCGCTTCCTCGGGAGGCAGATGCTGCTCGCGCTCCGCCTGCAGCGCGAAGTCGATCATCAGGATGGCGTTCTTCTGCACGATGCCGATCAGCAGGATGATGCCGATCAGCGCAATCACGCTGAACTCCTCCCGCGTCATCAGCAGCGCAAGCAGCGCGCCCACCCCGGCCGAGGGCAGCGTGGAGATGATCGTGATGGGATGGATGTAGCTCTCATAGAGCACTCCCAGCACGATGTAGACGGTGACCAGCGCGGCGAGAATCAGGATCGGCTCGTTGGCCAGCGAGGATTGAAACGCCGCCGCCGTGCCTTGGAAGCTGGCGTTGATGGCCGCGGGTATCTGGATGCGCCGCTCGACGCGCTTCACCGCCTGCACGGCGTCGCCCAGCGCCTTGCCCGGCGCAAGATTGAAGCTCACGACCGTGGACGGAAACTGTCCCTGGTGCCCGATCGCCAGTTGCGCGCGCGTCTGTTCCCAGTGCGCCAGCATGCTCAGCGGAACCTGTGCGCCGTTTGCCGACTTCACATAGAGATTGGCCAGCGTGGTCGGGTCGGTCTGGAAGCCCGGCGCAACCTCCATCACCACGTGGTACTGATTGAGCTGCGTGAAGATCGTCGACACCTGCCGCTGCCCGAACGAGTCATAGAGCGTGTTGTCGATGTCGGCCATGGCCACGCCAAGGCGCGCCGCCGTATCGCGGTCGATGACCAGCCTCGCGCCGAGTCCCTGGTCCTGCAGGTCGCTGGCGACGTCGGTGATGTCCCTCTCCTTGTCCAGTTCGTCGACCATCAGCCGCGTGTACTTCGCCAGTTCTTCCTGGTTCGGATCTTCAAGCGAGTACTGGAACTCGGTGCGGCTCACGCGGTCTTCCACGGTCAGGTCCTGCAGCGGTTGCAGGAAAAGCTGGATGCCTTCGACTCCTTCGAGTTTCGGCTGCAGCCGGCGGATGATTTCGGTCGCGGAAAGCTTGCGCTGATCGAGCGGTTTCAGATTGATCTGGATCCGGCCCGAGTTCAGCGTTGTGTTGGTTCCATCCACGCCGATGAAGGACGACACGTTATCCACGGCCGGGTCGTTGAGAAGGACGTCGACCAGCCGCTGCTGGCGCGCGGCCATGCTGGCGAAGCTCACCGTCTGCGGCGCTTCGCTGATGCCCAGGATCACGCCCGTGTCCTGGACAGGGAAGAAGCCCTTCGGGACGATCACAAACAGCAGGATGGTCGCCACCAGCGTGCCCACGGTGGCAAGAAGCGTCGCGAAGCGATGGCGCAGGATCACCTGCAGCGTCCGGCCGTACCCCGCGATGATGCCCTTGAATACCTTTTCCGACGCATGGTAAAAACGCGTCTGCCCGGCGGCTGCCTTGTCCTTCAGGATGCGCGAGCACATCATCGGCGTGAGCGTAAGCGATACGGCCGCCGACACCAGAATGGTGACCGCCAGCGTGATCGCAAACTCGCGGAAGAGCCGGCCGACAACATCGCTCATGAAGAGAAGCGGGATCAGAACCGCAATCAGTGAGACGGTCAGCGACATGATCGTGAAGCCGATCTGCTCGCTGCCTTTCAGCGCCGCGCGCAACGGGCTCTCGCCCTCTTCGATGAAGCGCGAGATATTCTCGATCATCACGATGGCGTCGTCGACCACAAAGCCGGTCGAAATGGTCAACGCCATCAGCGTGAGATTGTTCAGGCTGTAGCCGAGCAGGTACATCACGCCGAACGTGCCGACGATCGACAGCGGCACGGCGACCGATGGAATGATCGTTGCCGAGAAGTTGCGCAGGAAGAGGAAAATCACCATCACGACCAGCCCGACGGTCAACATCAATTCGTATTCGACGTCCTTGACCGACGCGCGGATGGTCACCGTGCGGTCGGTGAGAACCTTGACCTGGATGGTCGCCGGCAGCGCCGCCCGCAGCGTCGGCAGCAGCTTCTTGATGCGGTCGACGACCGCGATGATGTTCGCGCCCGGCTGCCGCTGCACGTTCACGATGACCGCGGGCTGCCGGCCCATCCACGCGGCTTGCTGCGAATTCTCTGCGGCATCCACAACGGCGGCCACGTCGGAGGTCCGGACGGCGGCGCCGTTGCGATAAGCGACGATCACGGGCTTGTAGTCGGCGCCGGAAAGAAGCTGATCGTTGGCGCCGATGGTGTAAGACTGCCGCGACCCGTTCAGCGTGCCCTTGGCCTGGTCCACGTTGGCCGCCGCGATCGCCGTGCGCAGGTCTTCCATGCTCAGGTTGTAGGCGGCAAGCTGAGCCGGATTGGCCTGGATGCGCACCGCAGGCTTCTGTCCCCCGGCGATGGAGACCAGTCCGACGCCGGTGACCTGCGAGATCTTCTGCGCCAGGTTGGTGTCCGCCGCGTCCTCGATCTTGTCCAGCGGCAGCGCGTCGGAGTAAAGGGCCAGCGTGAGAATCGGCGCGTCAGCCGGATTGACCTTGCTGTAGATCGGCGGATTCGGCAGATCGGGAGGCAGAAAGCTGTTGGCCCCGTTGATCGCCGCCTGTACTTCCTGCTCGGCCACGTCGATGTTCTCGTCGAGGTTGAACTCGAGCGTGATCACCGAACCGCCGCCGGAACTCACTGAAGTCATCTGCTTCAGGCCGGGCATCTGCCCAAACTGGCGCTCGAGCGGCGCCGTCACCGACGATGCCATCACTTCCGGACCGGCGCCCGGATAGAAAGTGAGCACCTGGATGATGGGATAGTCGACCTCCGGCAGCGCAGACACCGGTAGCTGCTGGAAGCCGACAAAACCCACCAGCAGGATGGCGGCCATCAATAGCGAGGTGGCCACCGGCCGCAGAATGAATGGCCGGGAGGGACTCACTCAGCCGCCTTTCTGGCTGGCTCCGTGGGTTGGGCGCCGGATGCGCCCTGCTTGTGTCCAGGCGTGGCGGCAGGCCCCCCCGGCGGCTTCGGAGCCGCCGCCGGCGCATTGGGGTTGGCAGCTAAGAACGGCGCTGCACCCGGCGCCGCACTCTGCCCGGCGCCTTGCGTCTCACCCGGGCCGGCGCGCTGACGCAATGACGTGACGGTGACCGGAGCATCCGGCCGCAACCGGTCTGCGCCATCGACCACGACCTGCTGGCCGGCCTGCAGACCGCTGTCGACGATCGTCACCTGTCCCTCGGCGAGAACCACCCTCACAGGCTGGATCTTGACCGTGGATTTGCCGCTGGGGTCGGCCTGCGTCCTCCAGACGAACGGCCCCTGAAGGCCGGTCTGGATCGCCACCGAAGGCACGACCAGCGCGTTCGGCCGTTCCTCGAGCACGAGGTGAATGTTCACGAACTGGTTGGGATAGAGATCGCCGTCGCGGTTGTCGAACACCGCCTTCAGCTTTGCCGTGCCGGTTGTCGTGTCGATCTGGTTGTCGGCCGTCAGCAGCATGCCTGAGGCCAGCTTCTGCGTATCGCCGCGATCGTAGGCGTCCACCGGAATGCGCCTCTCGGAATTTAACTTGGCCAGCACCTGCGGCAGTTGACTCTCCGGCAGCGTGAAATACACAGCGATGGGCTGGAACTGGTTGATGATGACCAGATTCGTCGTGTTGGCACTGATGACATTGCCGGGATCGACCAGCCGCAAACCGATCTTGCCGTCGATCGGCGACTGAATGGTGCACCAGCTCAGCTGCAACTGGGCCGTCTCTATCGCCGCCTTGTCCGATGCGATCGCGCCCTGGTACTGGCCGAGTGCGGCCTCGTCGGCGTCCAGCGTCTCCTTGGAAACCACGCCCGCGTCGAAGAGCGCCTTGTATCGTGCGAACTCCGCCTGCGCGTTGCGCAGCAGCGCCTCGTCGTGCGCCAGGGTTCCCTTGGCTTGGTCGAGGGCGGCCTGGTAAGGCCTGGGGTCGATCACCATGATCGTTTCGCCCTGGCGAACCATCTGCCCTTCGGTGAACTTTACCGGCTCCAGCTCGCCGCTTACGCGCGCTTTCACAGTGACGCTCATGTAAGGCGTCACTGTTCCCAGAGCGGTAAGAAAAATCGGCATCGGTCTCTGGTCGACTGCCGCAACCTGCACCGGAACCGGTCGGCTGTAGAGTGCCGCCGCCTGCATCTGTGCCTGGTTTGCCGCGGCCTTCTGGTTTTGGTAGGTCCGCCACACGACGAATCCGAGCCCGCCGATCAGGACGAGATAAATCAACGCACGAATCCAGATCCTTCCGCGGGCGGGAGGCTGGTGCGCGGCGTGTGCGGGCGGCGAATAGGTTTCTGGTGCGCTGCCAATAGCCATAATGTGTTCCTGTCGTTCGCGTCGAACAAGCGGCCCGAGATGAGGGCGGATAAGCAGCCTGGCCGTGCAGGATGATCCTGTCCGCGCTGATGTCCTTAAGGACGAAGAAGTTTGGGCAAAGGTTTCGGAAGAGCGGAGTGCCGAAACGCCAGTCTGCAGCCGGAGCGGGGCCCCGGCCGGCTGTGCTCGAAGCCTCGGGACCATTGTAAGCGGTGTGCGCTAAGACGCAGGAATCACGCCGCCAATTTAGAATAAGGCGATTCGCTTTTCTTCACAGCCCTTTGGCGGACATCGTGTCGAGTCGCACGAACATCTGCCGGGCCCAGGCCCGCGAGACTCGCGAGGAACCCCGTTGAACGAGATGTCGACCGACAATCCTCGAGCCTCTGTACGCCCGCTGTGCGTCGACCTCGACGGCACCCTGGTCAAGTCCGACACGTTGCTCGACGGCCTGTGGATGCTGGCGCGGCGCCATCCCGCGCAACTTTTCCGTCTGCCGCTTTGGCTGGCGCGAGGCAAAGCCAGTTTGAAGACCGAGGTGGCGCGCCGCGCGCCGCTCGACGCTGCCCGCCTGCCCTACAATTCCGCGTTGCTTCGCTATCTTCAAACCGAGCATCGCGCCGGCCGCCCGATCTACCTCGCCACCGGCGCCGACAGTGCCCTGGCCAACCGGGTGGCTGCGCATCTGGGCGTCTTTGACGGCGTGCTGGCCTCCGACGGCGTTACCAATCTCACGCGCGCCAACAAACTGGAAAGCCTGCAAAGCCGCTTCGGCCAGTTCGATTACATAGGCAACTCCACCGCCGACCTGCCGATGATTCTCAAGGCGAAGGATGCCATGCTGGCCAATCCGACGCTGCGCCTGTCGATGGCGATCCGGATGAAACGGATTGCCGTAGCCCGGACCTTCGTCGACCGCAAGCCGCTTGCCCCCACGCTGCTCAAGGCCGCGCGCCTTCACCAGTGGGCCAAAAACATCCTTCTGCTTGCTCCATTGCTGTTTTCGCACGACCTTCGTCCGCCCCTGGCCAAAGCAGTCGTGATCGCATTCTTCAGCTTCAGCTTCATGGCTTCGGCCAACTACCTCGTCAACGACCTGCTCGACATCGAAAGCGATCGCCGCCACCCGTCCAAGGCGCGCCGCCCATTTGCCTCCGGCGACCTGCCCGTCTCGGCCGGCATGGGGATGGCGCTTCTTTTCGCGGCGGCCTCCGCCGCACTGCTGCCGCTGCTCAACCGCGAATTCGCATTCTGGCTCCTCGCCTACCTCCTGGCGACGGCGGCCTATTCGTTCTTCCTCAAGCGGGTCGCCATCGTCGACGTGCTGGTGCTCAGCGGCCTCTATACGCTTCGCCTCCTCGCCGGAGGCGCGGCTACGGGAACCGAAATCTCGCCCTGGCTGGCGGGCTTCTCCAGCTTCCTCTTTCTCTCGCTCGCCATGGTCAAGCGATTCAGCGAACTCGAAAACCTCCGCGAGCGGGGAGCCTCGGCAACCCACGGGCGCGGATACATGGTCGCCGACCTGGAACAGATCCGCGCCTTCGGCACGGCCAGCGCATATGCTTCCGTGCTGGTGCTTTCCCTCTACATCACCCGGCCCGATGTCGATGCCCTTTACTCGCATCCGCTCCGGCTGTGGCTGATCGTGCCGCTGATGGTCTACTGGCTCAATCGGGTTTGGCTGCTCGCCTCGCGTGGCGAGCTCGACGACGATCCGGTCATCTTCGCTCTCCGCGACCGGATCAGCCTGGGCATCGGCGCGTGTGTCGTGATCGTCGCGATTACGGCGCTCTGAGCCGGGCGCGAACGGCATTCGACCTCACTCCAACCGGCTCACATCTCGGGATGAGAGACTGGCCATTCCGCATCTTTTGACCTGCCGGCGGCGTCAAAAAACAGTCGGGGAATGGAATCGAGCATCGAAAGCAGATTTGTCTTCCGCGGCATCGTCTACCATGGATGTTTCAGCCTGCGTCTCGGAGAAAGCCTGGATCGTCTCTCGGCCCAGTCGTCCAATGAGGGTCGTTCGAGAAGGCTGCTGAGCCGGCCGCCGTGCTCGCTGTTGCGGGCGGGCACCGAATGAGTCGATTTTCGCCCGGATCCCGCGTTCTCCCGCCGGCCTTTCACCGGTAAGCAGGAAAGCTGACGCGGAATTCAGCATGGATGCACGGAATCCAGTGGTAAACGCGGAGGAGCAAGTTACAGCCCTATGATGTGGATTGTCCGGCTGGCGCTGCGGCGTCCTTATACTTTCGCCGTCTTCGCAGTGCTGATCCTGATCCTCGGCGCCCTGAGCATCGTGACGATGCCCACGGATATCTTCCCCAACATAGATATCCCCGTCGTCACCGTGGTGTGGACCTACACCGGGCTTTCCGCGCAGGAGATGTCCACCCGCATCGTCTTCAACGCCGAGCGCGGAATGACCACGACGGTCAATGACATCGAACACATTGAGTCGCAATCGCTCAACGGCCTTGCCGTCATCAAGGTGTTCTTCCAGCCGCACGTGAACATCGGCAACGCCGTAGCCCAGGTCGGCGCCATCAGTGAGGTGCAGCTGCGCAACCTGCCGCCAGGAACCACGCCGCCCTTCATCATCCAGTACAACGCGTCGAGCGTTCCCGTGCTGCAACTCGCCTTGTCGGGCCACGATTTGAACGAGCAGCAGTTATTCGATCTCGGCCAGAACGCGATTCGTACCCAGCTCGCCACCATCGAGGGCGCGCAGACGCCGTATCCCTTCGGCGGAAAACAACGGCAAATCATGGTCGACCTCAACCTGCCCGCGCTGCAGGCCAAGGGCCTTTCGCCTGTCGATGTTGTCAACGCCATCAGTGCGCAGAATCTCATTGTGCCTTCCGGCACGATGAAGATCGACAGGTTCGAATACTCCGTCGAGACCAACTCGGCGCCCGGCGTGGTCGACGAGCTCAACAACCTGCCCATTCGCGCGGTAAACGGCGCAGTGATCTACATTCGCGATGTGGCTCACGTGCGCGACGGCAGCCCGCCGCAGACGAACATCGTGCGCGTGGACGGCGGCCGGGCCATCCTCATGAACGTGATGAAGACCGGCTCGGCCTCGACACTGGACATCATCAAAGGTGTTCAGGACAAGATCGAGAGCATCAAGGGCCAGCTCCCGCCTCAGCTGCAAATCAATCCGCTCTCCGACCAGTCGATCTTCGTCCGTAGCGCCATCGACGGCGTGGTGCGCGAGATGATCATCGCCGCCTGCCTCACCGGCGTCATGATCCTGGTCTTCCTCGGCAGCTTTCGCTCCACCGTCATCATCGCCGTCTCCATCCCTCTCTCCATCCTCTGCTCTCTGTGCTGTCTTTACGCGCTGCACGAGACCATCAACATCATGACCCTGGGCGGCATGGCGCTGGCCGTCGGCATCCTGGTCGACGACGCTACGGTGGAGATCGAGAACATCAACCGCAACCTCGAGGCCGGCAAGGAGATCGAGCAGGCCATCCTCGACGGCGCCGCGCAGATCGCCACTCCCGCCCTCGTCTCCACGCTCGCCATCTGCATCGTATTCGTTCCCATGTTTCTGCTCAGCGGCGTGGCGCGCTATCTCTTCGTGCCGCTCGCTGAATCCGTGGTCTTCGCCATGCTCGCCAGCTATCTGCTGTCGAGAACCGTCGTGCCGACCATGGCCAAGTATCTGCTCAAGGAGCACGACGACGCAGAGGCCGCGCGGAAACAGAAAAGCCGCAATCCGCTGGTGCGCTTCCAGCTCGCCTTCGAATACCGCTTCGAGCAGATTCGCCATGGCTACCTGCGCACTCTCCAGCTCTGTGTCGACCACTCCGCGGTGTTCCTGGTGGTGTTCGTCCTGTTCGCCGTCGGCTCGGTGATCGTTCTGCTGCCGTGGCTGGGCCGCGACTTCTTTCCGTCGGTCGACTCCGGCCAGTTCAAGATTCACGTCCGTACCCGCACCGGAACCCGCATCGAAGAAACGGCGCTCCTCTGCGATCACATCGACCAGACAATTCGCCGGGTGATTCCGCAAAGTGAGATCGTCACCATCCTCGACAACATCGGCGTGCCCTACTCCGGGCTCAACCTTTCCTACTCGACTTCAGCCCCCATCGGCCCTTCCGACGCCGACATCCAGGTGCAGCTGACCAGGGACCACCAGCCCACCCAGGCCTATGTCGACAAACTGCATGCGGTGCTCGCACACGAGTACCCAGGAGTGACGTTCTACGCCCTTCCGGTCGATATCGTCACACAGATTCTCAACTTCGGGCTTGCCGCTCCCATCGACATCCAGATCGTCGGCCCCAACCTTTATGGCAACCGCGCGCTGGCCGAGCAGGTGGCCAACGAGGCGCGTTACGTCGCCGGCGCAACCGACGTGCGCATCCAGCAACCGTTCGATTACCCGAACATGACGGTCAATGTGGACCGCACGCGGGCCCAGGCGATCGGATTGTCGCAGCGCGACGTGGCGCAGAGCCTGCTGATCGCGCTCAGCGGGAGCTTTCAGACCACGCCGAGCTTCTACCTCGATCCCCATTCCGGCGTCTCCTACAACGTGGCCATTCAGGCGCCGCAGTACAGCCTGGACTCGCTGGCGCAGCTCAAAAGTCTTCCCATCAATTCCGGCACCGCGCGGGCGACGTCCTCCTCCATGCCGGCCCCTCCGGGAGCGCCGGGATCGGTTCCGGACTCGCTTCCGGGCGCGGCCTCCACCTCGGCTCCGGGCGCGCCTTCCACGGTTCAGGTCCTCGGCAATCTGGCCTCCATCCAGCCGGGCGAGGAGATGGGCACGGTAAGCCACTACGACGTCCAGCCTGTGCTCGACATCTTCGCCAACGTCAACGGAACCGATCTCGGCACCGTGACCGACAAGCTGGAAGACATTCTCACGCGGCATGAGAAACACGGCGACCTGCCTCGCGGATCCCACTTCGTGCTCCGCGGCCAGAGCGAGACGATGCGCGCGTCGTACCGCGGCCTGGCGGGCGGTCTGGTTTTTTCCATATTGCTCGTCTATCTGCTCATCGTAGTGAACTTTCAGTCGTGGCTCGATCCGATGTTGATCATCTCCGCGCTGCCGTCGGCGCTGGCCGGAATCGTCTGGTTCCTTTTTCTCACCGGCACCCGGCTGAGCGTGCCGGCACTCACCGGCGCAATCATGTGCATGGGCGTGGCGACGGCAAACTCGATCCTGGTGATTAGCTTCGCCCGCGAACAGTTGGAGGTCCTCGTCGGAGACGCGCGTAACGCCGCTCTCAATGCCGGTTTCGTCCGCTTCCGCCCGGTGCTGATGACGGCCCTGGCCATGATCATCGGCATGGTGCCCATGGCTCTCGGCTTGGGCGATGGCGGCGAGCAGAATGCACCGCTGGGCCGCGCCGTCATCGGGGGCCTCCTCTTCGCCACCACAGCCACGCTGTTCTTTGTTCCGGTATTCTTCTCCGTCGTGCACGGCTGGCTTGAGCGCCGGCGCCGGCGTTCAGTGCAGGGCGGTGCGCGTGCCGCAACGTTCGACGAGTTCGATCAGCTTTCGGAGTAGGCTTTATGACCGACCGACCCAACATGAACCCGTCCGCGCCGCCGTCGCACGATCGCGCGCCCGCGCTGGATCAAAAACCGATTCGTCCTCGTTTCGCCGTCATCGGCGTTGTCCTGGTTCTCATTCTGTTCATCGCACTGGGAGCGGAAGGAATCCTTCGCCGCGTTCGAGACAGCCGCGTCCTCGCCGATACAACCAACACTCTCGCCGCTCCTACGGTCATCGCACTGCCTCCGCAGCAGGCCGCGCCAACTGACAACTTCATTCTGCCGGGCAACGTCACCGCGTTCACTGATTCGCCGATCTACGCCCGCACGTCCGGCTATCTGACCCATTGGTACTTCGACATCGGCGCACGAGTGAAAAAGGGCGCGCTGCTCGCGGAGATTTCGACGCCGGAGCTCGATCAGCAACTGCTGCAGGCTCAGGCTGAGCTTGCCACAGCCGAGGCGAACGCCAACATTGCGCACATTCAAGCGAACCGGTATACGGACCTCGTGAAGTCGGATGCCGTTTCGCACCAGGACACCGACACCTTTGTCAATCAGGCCAACGCGACCTCCGCGGCGGTCCACTCGGCCCAGGCCAACGTGCAGCGGCTCAAGGAGCTTGTGTCCTTCGAGAAGATCTATGCGCCGTTCGACGGCGTTGTGACCGCGCGCTCCGTCGATACCGGCCAGCTCATCGATGTTGGAACGGCGCGTGAGCTGTTCCACCTGCAGGCGTTGACCACGCTCCGCGTCTATACCAATCTGCCGCAAATCTATACGCAGTCGATCCGGCGCGGCCAGAAGATCGAAATCACGTTCGCGGAATTCCCTGCCCGCACCTTCGAGGGCACGCTGGTCCGCACTGCCGACGCCATCGATCCCGCGAGCCGCACCCTGCTGGTCGAGATCGACCTCGACAATCGCTCCGGCCAGCTCCTTCCCGGCGCGCTGGCGCAGGTCCACTTCAAGGCGGAGCGCATGGAACCGACATTTATCGTGCCGGTGTCCGCGCTCATCTTCCGGCGCGAAGGCATGCGCCTGAGCATGGTCGTTCCCGGCAAGACCGTCGATGGCAAAGACGGCACGGTGGCGCATATTGTCCCGGTAGTGATTGGCCAGGACGACGGCGCATCGGTGCAGATCGTCTCCGGCATCGGCGCGACTGACCACATCATTCAAAATCCGCCCGACTCTCTCATCGAGGGTGAGCAGGTCACCGTGGTCGCCGACAACCATCTGCAGACTGGCCACGGCGCGCCGCATCCCGCCACGGAGGGCAGGTAAGGATGCCGGTGGTCGCGCAACAGAACGGCAACGGCATCCCCGCAGGATTGGCCGGCCGTGCGCCCGCGGCCTGCGCCGCTCTGCTCATCGTTCTCACCGCCTGCAAGCCGGTTGGGCCCAACTACTCGCGTCCAACCTACACCGCGCCGCCCGTGTACAAGGAGGCTGGAGGTTCCACCGTCCTGGTTCCTCCGCCCAATCCGGACGGCGGAGGATGGCAGCCCGCCAATCCTTCCGACGGGATGATCAAAGGAAAATGGTGGGAGGTCTACAACGATCCCCAGCTCAACCACCTCGAGGAACGCATCGCTACTTACAACGAGAGTCTGAAGCAGGCCTATGCAACCTATCTCGCCGCCTCCGAGCAGCTCAAAGTCGCGCACTCCGAACTGTATCCCACGTTGTCGGCCGGTCCCGGATTCGAGCATCAAAGGAACTCCGCTCACCGGCCGTTAGCTGCTGCAACCTCTGCGACAAACTACAACGACCTGACCCTCGAGGGCCAGGGCAGTTGGGAGCCCGACCTCTGGGGCCGCGTGCGCCGGTCGGTGGAAGCCGCGCACGCCAACGTGCAGGCCAGCGCCGCCGACGTGGCCAGCGTGGACCTCAGCCTGTCGGCAATGATGGCGACTGCGTATTTCCAGTTGCGCGGGCTGGACTCGCAAGCCAAGCTGCTGAACGACACCGTCACCGATCTCGAGCGGCAGCTCGACCTTACAAAGCGCCGGCTGGCCGGCGGGGTCGCCACCAGCGCTGACGTGCTGCAGGCGCAAACGCAGCTCGAAACGGTTCGTGCGCAGTTGGTGGATGTTGGGGTGGCCCGCGCGCAATTCGAGCACACCGTGGGCACCATCGCCAATTACCAGCTCCCCGGCTTCGCCATTCCGCCATCGCCGCTCGATCTGCCATTGCCGAAGATTCCCCTGGGCGTTCCCTCGCAGATCCTTGAGCGCAGGCCCGACATTGCGGCAGCCGAGCGCCGCACGCAGGCCGCCAATGCGCAAATCGGCATTGCCGTCAGTGCGTTCTATCCCACCATCACCCTGGGCGGAATGGGCGGCTTTGAAAGCACCCACGGCGGCACCTGGATTCAGGGTCCCAGCGCATTGTGGAGCCTGGGCGCACAGGCCAGCGAATTGCTCTTCGATGCCGGCCGCCGCCATGCACTCACGCGCCAGGCGCGCGACCAGTACGACGCGCAGGTGGCCGCCTACAAGGGAGCCATACTTCTCGCTTTCGAGGACGTCGAAGACCAGCTCTCGAGCCTCAGGATTCTGGAAAACGAGTCCACGGTCGAGCAGAGAGCGGTCGACTCCGCGCAGCATTCCTTCGATCTCTCCAACACGCGCTACAAGGGCGGTGTCACGAGCTATCTCGAAGTGCTTACGGCCGAGGCTACGCTCCTCCAGAACCAGCGTTCCGCCATCGATGTCCAGACCCGCCAGTTCGTTTCCAGTGTCGCGCTGATCCGCTCCCTGGGCGGCGGCTGGGATACCGCTCAGCTGCCAAAGTAGCGTCCGGGCAAATCTCAGCAGCCACGGCGTCTCACTGGCAGGCCAGGCCCGTCGTCCCGGCCGGCGCCAGGAATCCGCCTCCTTGCAACGAGTACGTCCTGGCCTTGGCCGCACCGTTGATCCTGCCCGAATAGAAGACGCAATGCCCGCCGCCATCGATGTTGTTCACGCTCGCGCCCGACAAATCGAGTCCAGCGAGATCGGTGAGATAGGAATTCCCGGTCACCATCCATCGGCTCGCCGCGTCGAGCCGCAGGCCGGCTTTGCCTGTGTTCGACCGGTTGATCGCGCCCTCCAGCGTTGAGCCCCGTCCCCACGAATCCCCGAGAACCGAAATCGCCGCCGAACTCACGCTGTCCACGACGACGTCGCCCTTGAGCATCGTGCCCTCGGCCTTGAAGTTGACCTGTCCGCCGTTCTTGCCATCTGCACCCCATGGCTTCAGCGCGGCTGCCGTCAACAGCGTTCCCTGTTCATTGGAATCGGTTCCCGTGTCGTTCGTGACGGTCACATCGGTCAATGCAATCGCCGCATTCGCATTCGCGACAGAAAATACAGTCGCCGGAGCGTTCTGCTCGCGCGACGTCGAGCCTTGCGCGCATCGGGGCGTTTCTGCGGCATTGCAGGCGTAACGGATGGAGCCGCCGGTCATCGTGAAATGGCTGGTTTTGGAGCTGGCCGTTGTCGTTCTGCGGAAGACGAGTATCCCGCGCCCGTTCCCTCCGCCCCCGCTCAGCTTTGTTCCAGTCAGATTCACATCGCCGTCGCCTTCGACAACTACCGCCTCGGCATCGTGGGCCGTAAACGTGCCATCCTTGTCGCGGAAGGGTTTCGTCGCGCGAATCGGAGCGGCCAGGTGTGCGCTGGTCCGCACGGTGATCGGTGCCGCGCCGGCGGTGCTCTCCGCGGCCGGATCCTTGGCCGTCGCCAGATGGTTGCGCACCGGCCCGGCGATGGCCGAGGCGGTCACGGTAACCGTGATCGCATCAGAGGTGCTTGAGGCGTAGGTGTCGTCGCCTCCGTAGGTCGCCGTCAGAGACGCAGAACCGGAGGAAGTGAAGGAAGTGGTGAGGGTGGCCGTTCCGGAACTCAGTTGGCTGGTCCCCATCGAAGTCGAATTGTCGTAGAAGGTGACTGTTCCGGTCGCTGCCGTTGGCGTCACCGTGGCCGTCAGCGTCACATCGGTACCCACCGCAACCGAGCTATCCGACGAGGACAGCGTCGTGGTGGTCGCAGTGCTTCCGCCGCTCGACCCATAGGGATTCTGCCAGAAGTTTCCGCAGCCCGATAGCAGAAAGACGAACGCCAGGCCCAGCATCGCGAGGCCGGTATCAACTGCGCTTGCTCTCAGGCGGAGAAACCCGCCCATCGGATTTCTCAATTTCGGCTTGGGCATCGGACCGCTCCGCGGCTATCGTTTTCCGGAATCGAAGGAGATAAAGGCTTATAAGCACAAAGACGTCAGGGAGAAGTCTCGCGCTCGCAGAGCACATCAACTGCTCGTGGATCCATTATCGTCGATCGCGGTCGTCGGCCCGGGATCCGCATCCGTCAATTGGTTGCCGTCCCCCACTCGCCGCCGTTGCTCACAAAGAGCCTTTCCGCCTGCCCGCGAAGAACCCGGTAGAGCACAAACTGGCGCTGCGTGTCGCCGCGCAGCTCGAACAGAAGCTCGCCGCGGTTGTCGGCCAGCGCGTCGACCGCGTCGACAAGCCGCATCCGGGGAGTCTCGTCGAGATGCGTGCCGTCGGTCACGCTCTTGAGCAGCATGAGCACATTCCCGTAGAGGTCCGGCTGGGCAATCAGGGTCACGAACTTCATCGTGGCCCTCGGCCCATCCGTATGGGCTGTTAACACCATGGTTGCGCCGGAGCCGTACGCCAGCTCGAAGACCCGGAACTGCTCATCCACCAGCGGCGGCGGAGCCGGCGGCTCGGGCGGCGGCTTCAGGCTCTTATGCGCCGCTGAAGCGCGCCTGGGCGCAGGCGGAGGTGGAGGCGGCTTGAGGCCGAGGGCGTCCCTGGCGGCGTCTTCCATCGCCGCCTTCATCTTGCTCTGATCGGCGGGATTGGCCCAGCTGTACGTCCATGGATGGTCCGGCCGGTCTTTGGCGTCGCTCACGGCGACCGCCTGCTGCATGTCCGGCGGCAGGCCCATCAAACTCGGGGCCACATTGGGTCCGTCGCCCTCCGACTTGCCGCGTTTCAGGCGAGGCCGGTCAGGATCGGTCAGGCCGGCGATCGCTTCGGAGTGGCCGATATCCTCAGGAGGCTTCTTGTCCTTTTTCAGCTTCGGGCGATCGGCGTCCTCTGCGGGCGCAGGTCCGCTGGCCGCGGAACCGGTTGACGCGGCGGACGCATCTTCAGTCTTCTTGTGCAGTTTGGGCCGGTCGGGATCGGCGGCGGGCGCGTTCGATCCGGCGCTTGACCCACCGCTCGAATCCGCCGGTCCGCTGCTCGAAGATCCACCGGCTTCGTCGCCATGTTTCTTGCGATGCAGCACCGGCTTGTCGTCGTCCTCGTCTTCGATCTTCGTCACCGCCGGCTTCGGCGGTGCGGCCACTGGAAGCGGCTTCCACGTTCCGTAACCGACCCAGGAGCCCTGTTCCAGGCCGGAGTTCTCGATGTCGAACAGACCGATCGTTTTCCCGTTGTTCTCGAGCTTGTATTCAACCTCGCCGGCCAGAGCGAGCGGCTGTGGCCGGGCCAGGTAGACTCCGCCATCTTGCAGCTTGCCTTCGTCGAGAACGCTGACGGGTACAATCCGGCACGCTTTAGGCTTGCCGGCGTCGCCTGTCCACTCCAGCACGGCCACTGCGCGCAACTCCGGCGCCTTCTTCGAATCCCTGGCCGCCTGGCCGGGATACTGTGCGCACACCGGCGCGGATACAAGACACGTGGCCAGCGCAAGCGGCGCTACTGCGAGGCCGATTCTGAGACTTCGTGCGAATGACACCTGCCACCCACCTCGCGAATAATGCAATCTGACAGCTGCCGTGCGGCATCTCTCCGCTAGATGCTTCTCCGCAGCCATCCTGCCTCAAAAGGAATTCTCTATGGAACTGAACCAGAAAATCGATGACTTCACATTGCAAACCGATGAAGACAAAACCGTAAGCCTTTCCAGCTATTCCGGCAAGCCGGTCGTCCTGTTTTTCTATCCCCGCGCCGACACTCCAGGCTGTACCATCGAGGCCTGCGGCTTCCGCGACCAGTTCAAGAAGCTCCAGTCCGCCGGTGCAGTTGTACTCGGAATCTCGCGCGACACGCCGAAAGACCAGGCCAAATTCAAAGCCAAATACGACCTCCCCTATACACTCCTTGCTGATGTAGACGAGAAAGTCTGCAACATGTTTGGCGTCCTGAAGGAAAAGAACATGTACGGCAAGAAAGTGATGGGCATCGAGCGGACCACGTTCCTCATCGGCCCTGACCGGACACTGCTGCACATCTTTCCCAAGGTTACGCCGGAAGGCCACGCCGAGGAAGTGCTGGCCCTGATCAAACAATGGAAGAACTCGCACAAATAGGAGGCCGAGGGCCGGCGCAACGCCGGATACCCCAGGCCCGCTTGCCCGGCCGGCACATGACCCGGCCGTTTTTTCTTCAACGTCCGGAGCAGTTGGCTCCTCTCCTGCTGGGGAAGTTGCTGGTCCGCCGCCCCGGGCGCGGCAGAGCGCCGCTCGCCGGCAGGATTGTGGAGGCCGAGGCCTATCTCGGGCCGCACAACGGCACTCCCGACCCGGCAGCGCACTCGCATCGCGGCGTCACGCCGCGAAACCGTGTGATCTTCGGCGAGCCGGGCCACGCCTACGTCTACTCGATTTACGGTCAGTACTACTGCATGAATGTGACCTGCGAGCCTGAGGGCAAAGCCGGTTGCGTGTTGCTGCGCGCGCTCGCGCCCGTCTCGGGGCTCGCCGAAATGGCCGTCAACCGCGGCCTCGGTCCGGACCATCCGGCTCGGATGCTCACCTCCGGCCCCGGCCGCCTCTGCCAGGCGCTTGGCCTCACGCGCGCAGATCACAACGGGCTGGACCTCCTCGATCCGAAGTCGCCGCTGCAACTGCGCGACGACGGGTTCGCCGTCTCGGAAGTGCTTGTCACGGCGCGGATCGGCATCCGGCATGCCGTCGACCTGCCATTGCGCTTCGCCCTGCCCGGCCACGAGTGCGTCTCCGGAAGCAAATCCCTGGCGGGAAAACGGGTCCCGGTTCTGTAAAATCCGCTTATCGGTTCAGATCTTTCCGCCTCATCCCCGCCCGGAGGAGACCTCGGTTTGAAGCCATCATCCATATCCCTGCCTGCGCTGTCCGTCGTCCTGGCGACCGCGGCCATCTGTGCCTTCGGGCAGAACGCCCAGCCGGCCGCAGCGCCGTCGCCAGCCGGGCATCACCATCCCGCCCCGACAAATCTCAAGGTGCTGCCCAAGGACATGACCGGAGACCAGGTCCATGACCTGATGCACGACTGGGAGGCCGAACTGGGCGTGACCTGCAAGACCTGCCACGCGGCGAATCCCAAGGACATCGGACCCAACGGCCGGCCGCGCCTCAATTATGCGGACGACTCAAGGGAAGAGAAGCGGACCGCGCGTCTGATGTACCAGATGCTCGACACCATCAACGGGAACTACATCGCCAAAATCGACAGTTCCGGCCTGCCGGTGACGTGCGGCACGTGCCACCAGGGGCATCTCAGCCCCGAGCCATATTCAGCGGAGGACCGGCCGCGGACGCACGCGAGCGTCCCGGCTGCGTCAAAGCCTGCAGCGGGGCGCTAAGGTTTCCACACGAACGTCGCGATAGCTCCGGCCGGAATCGTTGTCGTGAATGTCTTGCCGTGGAAGCTGACTCGTACGTCCTGGCTCAACGTGCCCGCATTTAGCGTGTACAGTACCACGCTGCCATTTGAGTTCCGGAAAGCGACGTCTTTCACTTGCGTGCCGGCAGGCTCGTCGGACGCAATGCGCACCGCGCCGGGCAGCACGAACCTGCTCGCCTGCCCGAGAACGTAGTAGTCCAACTCCGGTCTCCAGCCAGCCGTGTTCGCGCCGGATTCGACAATCGTTACCAGTCCCCGGCACGTGTCGCAGCCGCCGACGATCGGTCCGTGCTTCTCATCTGTGGCGAGGGCCCAGAGAATGTAGCTCTTGGCCCAGTTGCGCGTGACGGCGATCAACTCGCCCGCCTCCTCGGCCAGCACATTGCCCTTCTGCCACGCGCCGCCGCTTGACTCGGTCACCCACTGGTCCTTCTGCGGGAACTCCTCGTGGTTCTTCGTCATCACCGATGGGTCGCCGGCGTAGTGGTGCCACGCGGTGCCCGCAACCAGCGAACCGGCCTTGGCATCTTTGAGAACGGTTTCAGGATAGTCCGGCCGGTCCCAGTTATGGTCGTAGACCATGATCTTCGGATGGAGGTTCGCCGCGGCCAGCGCCGGGCCCAGCGCTTCGCCAAAGAACTTCGCCTGCTCGCCGGCCAGCATTTGCATGCCGCTGTAAGTGGGCGGCGTGAAGAGCGGTTCGTTCTGCGCGGTGAGCGCGTAGATGGGCACGCCCGCCGCCTGATAGCCCTGGATGGTTTTCACAAAGTAAGCGGCCAGCGCGGCGTAAGCCTCGGGCTTCAGACTCGAAGGCTCTTTCCCGTCGGCGCTCGAGCCCAGCATCGAGCCCGAGGTCTTCATCCAGCCCGGCGGGCTCCAGGGCGAGATCATGATGTGCAGCGCGGGGTTGATGGCAATCGCTTTCTTGAGCAGCGGCAGGATGTACTCTTCGTCGTGCTTCAGCGAGAAGTGAGCCAGGCTGTCGTCGGTCACGCCGGGCGGCGTGGTGCATGCCTTGGCGGACTGCTCGCAGAGGTCGTCGAAGGAGTAAAACGTGACGGCAAGGTCCGACGATCCGATGGGCTGGCGCAGGAAGCCGAGCGCGATCCCATCCTTGCGGCCGAAGAGCGATTTGAAGGTCGCGTCGGTCTGCGCCGAAGAAAGCTTTTTCGCGAACAGCCACGCTGCCGCATCGGTGAGCGACGCGCCAAACCCATCCATCTCCTGAAAGTGCTGGCTGTCGTCCACCGTGATCATTGGCAGCGATGCTTGCGGCGGGCTGGGCTTCTGGAAATGCAATGTCTGACGATGCGAGAGCGCCTCCAGCAAGTCGGGCGTGGTCTGGTAGACAGAGACGGATTGCGCCCGCACCGGGATGGCGGCGAGCGCGAGCACGGACAAACACGCGCCACAAGCAAGACCGCGTGGCATGGAGCCTCCTTCATTCGGAAGGAGAATCGTAGTGCATTTCACCGGCTCGCGCGAACTCTCAATCTCTCACAGCAAGCGTTCGAATGCCATTGGCAAGCCGGCGTCAGCGCCCCGCGCGGATTCCCGCCGCCGCTGCCGGTATGGGCTCCAATCCTCTCGATCGATTGCGCGGAAGCTGCGCCGGCAGCGGAGCCGGGATGCTGGTAAAAGGCCGAGGTCGCTGGGGCGTAGAGATCGTCGCCGGAGTAGGTCGCGGTGAGGCTGATTGTACCCGTGGTCGAGAGCGGCACGTTCTTCATCAGCACACCCTGAATGCGGCCCATCTCAAGTACGTAGAGCGCGCTCGATGCGTAGAGCACGGTGACAATCTCCGGCGTGCCATCGGCGTCGAGGTCGGCAACAACGCTGGCCGCCGGCTGCGAGTTCCGGGTGGTTGAGTACCCCGGCATCGGCAGGAACGTGCCGTCGCCGTTGCCTTGAAAGACGCTGAGGCTGTTCGAGTTCAGATTGGTGACGACAACGTCGGGAATGCCATCGAGATTCAGGTCGCCGATGACCACCGAGATCGAACCCGCACCCGCCGCATAGAACTCGACGGGTAGGAACGTGCCGTCGCCGTTGCCGGGCAGCACGCCGAGCGCGTTGGCGCCGTAGCAGGCGAGGACAAGATCGATCTTTCCGTCGCCGTCCAGATCCGCCGCGGCGACCGACTGCGGGTCCACGCCGGCTCCCAGGCTGATGCTGGTGGAGAGCGCAAATGTCCCGTCACCGTTGCCAAGGAGGACGTCCACCGTGTTCGAGGCCGTGGTGACCGCAAGGTCCAAGTCGCCATCGTTGTTAAAGTCGCCGGCGGCAATCCACGTCGGCGACTCGTCGCAAACGACGAACCTGTAAGGCTGAAAGCTGCCGTCCCCGTTACCGAGCAGAATGCTCACGCCGGTCGAATTGTTGGCCGTCGCGATGTCCAGCCGCCCATCGTGGTTGAAGTCGCCGATCGTGAGGGCAACCGGATAAAAGAGCGCCGAATCGGCGGTCGACACCATCCGCGCCGGCGCGAACGTCCCGTTTCCGTTCCCCAGCAGGATGGCCGCCCCGGCCGGGTTTCCCAGCGCCACAGCCAGATCCAGGTTGCCGTCGCCGTTGAAGTCGCCGGCGGCAAGAGCCAGCGGCATCGAGCCGTTTCCGGTTGAAGTGTTTGCCGTCGGCTGAAATGTTCCGTCGCCTTTCCCCAGGAAGATGGCCACCACGCCGGTGGCCGAGTCCGGCACGGCAAAGTCCGGAATGCCATCGTTGTTGAAGTCACCGCAAACAAGATCGTTGGGTCCGCTCTTCGCACCGGTGGAAATCAGCCCGAAAGGCTGGTAGCCGCCAAGGGCTGCCTCCTTTAGCGAAACGCTTCCCAGTTTGTTGCCCGAAGTCGTGTCGGTGAATGCGATGCTTCCCGCCGGGGCCGCGGCGCCGTGGCTCGACAGCGATGCGCCAAGTGAGTACCTGCCCTTGCTGCCGGTTACGCTGGTCAGCGCGAGCTTGGCCGGGTAGGTTGAGTTGGGTTCAACCGTCAGCGTTTCGCCGGCCGAGGTGCTCGATGCGTAAAGTGCTGTGCCCTCGAAGTGCGCCGCGAATAGGTAGGTTCCCGCCGGAAGCACGAGGACCCGCGTTGTCTTGCCCTGCCGCCCCAATACGGCCGGCACAGGCTGTCCTGGGCTGGAGCAGGTGGAGAAGGCCTGGTTGCAGAACTCGACAATGCCCGCCGAAACGGGAGTCTGCTCCGAGGTGACGGTTGCCGTCAGGGTCACGGGCGTTCCCGCCTCGACGGATGCCGGGGAAATCGTGAGACTCGTTGTCGTCGCACTGCCGCGCAAGGCCAGCGGCCGCAGCCGGATGGGAGCGGGAGGCACAGGGTGCGCTCTGGGAACGCGTGGTAACGCGTCCGGCTTGGACTGCGGCGGCTGGGTGGAGGAGTTGAAGAATGCCGGGCCGGTGAACGTTACCAGCAGCACGGTCCGGATCGCTCGAATGTGGAGGCCCATCCCCCCTGCTCCCGGCATGAAGTATGGGCCGGGGCCGGCGGGACTTTAGACAAAATCGACGCGCGGGCAACTGGCGGTTCCGGCCATGGGCGGGGAGACTTCCGGAGTCCCAATTTGGATCGGCCCTGGCTTCCGCTCACCGCCACCCCTCATCCGGCGTGCGAAAGCCGCCCCAGCCTGAGCTGCCAGCGCTTCGATACCCGAAGCGAGATGCGAATGATGGTAGAGGTCACGAGCAGCGTGAGACTGCCAAGCACAAGCATCAACGGCACATACCACATTCCCAGAACCTCGTGTGCCGGCGGCGGAGGAGGGAAGAGCTGCGTTCCAGACGAGATCATCCGTCCGTCCTGAAACCAGACCCCGGTGTTGGCGGGAAAGACCGGCTTGAGCAACGCGCTTAGCACCAGTCCGCCGCCGATCAGGTATCCGAACATGCCCACAAAGAACACCACCACGCCCGATATGCCCTTCGTGGCGAGCCGTGCGGACGCTCTCAGCAAGGTGATCGGCGATATGCTGCGGCTTGCCCTGCGAATCAACAGCCCGTCGCGGTACTCCGCCGCCAGTTCTTCGGCCGGACCGAGGCGGGCGATTACGCTGCTCGCGTCGTCGCCGTATTCGTCCGCGGAATCCCGGATATGGGCCGCGATCTCGCGAACAATCTCTTCGCGAGTGTCCAGGGTCATGGGCCCAAGGGCTGCGCGAAGGTCAGCCAGGTAGGTATCGACAATGGTTGGCGCGGTCATTGAGTCATCTCCTTTTCCTGCAATACGGGTTCGAGCAGCCGGCTTAGTCCCTGCGAGAACTCACTCCAGGCCTCGGCCATCTCGCGCAGGCGCTCGCGGCCGGAGGCGGTCAGCGAGTAGTACTTGCGCGGATGGCCCGCCTCGGCCTCCACCCACTCCGACGCCAGCAGTCCGTCGTTCTTGAGCCGGTTCAGAATGGGGTAGATGGTTCCCTCAGCCAGCACCAGGCGAGAACTCGTTTCGAGAAACCGGATGATCTCCAGTCCGTAGAGCCGGCCCTTCCAAAGGCTGGCCAGCGCCGCCATCTCGAGAGCGCCCTTGCGCAACTGCGCCTCCCAGCGGTCCGGGGAATCGTCCTTGTTGAGAGCCATTCTGAACTTCGCCATTGCAAGATACCTTGTATTGCTATGTATAGTGCCATACGAAGCAAGATGTCAACCGGTTCCAGCATTTTTTGGATTTTTTCGGGCCGGGATCCGCAGCGCAGCCGGAGAGCCGTCCGCTCAGATCCCTTCGCCCATCGACACGTAATCCCGGAGCTGCTGCAGCTCCTCGCGATAAGCGCTGCGCTCGGCCTCCTCGGCTGCGAACGGCTCGGCCGGTTCGGCGTGCCGGCCGCAGAACTTCTCCAGTTGCTCGACGCGGCTTGCCAAGGCAATCAGCGCGTCCGACAGCGGGTCCTTGATGTCGTGCGGATCGGTGATCAGCACGCGCTTTCCGTTGCGGTAAACGATGTGCGCCGGCACGCCCACGACAGTCGAGTTGGGCGGCACGTCGTTCAGGACCACCGAGCCGGCGCCGACGCGCGAGTTCTCGCCGATGGTGATGTTGCCGAGCAGGTTGGCGTTGTTGCCGATGAAAACGTTGTCGCAGACGGTGGGGTGGCGTTTGCCGTGCCCTTTGCCGGTGCCGCC
>Ga0335069_10000446_pt1 | contig 70320 bp, 70 predicted proteins | sample Lox_Sample_11_FD_206714 | JGI IMG/M metagenome (GOLD analysis project Ga0335069, IMG submission 206714) | Soil microbial communities from Loxahatchee National Wildlife Refuge, Florida, United States - Lox_Sample_1.1 | ecosystem: Environmental > Terrestrial > Soil > Wetlands | place: USA...
ATTGTGTAGGTGATCGGGCTGAAGTTGGCCACGAGGCTCTGGCTGTTGGCCACCGTGAACATGTAACAGTTCGTGGTGCTCAGCACGTGGCCGCTGGTGTCAGTCCAGCTCACGAACTGGTAGCACGGAGCCGGTGTCGCACACACCGTCACGTTCGAGCCGCAGGCGTATGTCCCGCCACCAGTGGTGCTACCGCCTCCCGCAAGCGAGTTGCTGGTGGTGATCGTGAAGGGGCCGAAGGAATTGAAGTTGGCCACCAGATTCACATTGCTGACCACGGTAAACGTGTAGGTCGGTGACGTACCGACAACAGCTCCGCCTACCGACCAATAGCCGAAGCTATGACAGTTGTTTGCTGTGGCGGTCACCGTAGCCGTGCTTCCGTTCGTATAGACACCGCCGCCGCTGACAGCGCCGGCATTCGACGGGTCAACGCTGGTCGTGACTGTGTAAACTTGCCCGCTGGCTCCCCCCAACCCTACACCCAACAAGAAGAGAACGCTCGCAACCCATCTTGCAGTCGTCATGGTCATGGCCTTTCCGGAAGCCATGCAGGTCTGAGGTGACCTGCGACCCAGCGAGACATCACGGCTGCACGCGCTTCTCGCCCATTGCCTACCCTTTTACGGGAAAAAAGTCGAGACGGAAAAGGTTACAACTTGCCGTCGGGCGGATCGATAAAATGCTGCTGCCGTTCCCCGGACTGTCACCCTGAACGAAGTGAAGGGTCTCTGTCGTGCCGCCGTAGAGCTGACGGACAAAGACTGAGATTCTTCGCTCCGCTCAGAATGACACCGACTTAGGGGTTGGGGCGTTGAGGTGCGCACTTGCTATCGAGCAGGACGCGTCGTCCTGCGGCCGGTTGACAAATCCCTGATCTTGCGTAAATTACTGGCCGTCGGCGGTATATAAAAAACTTCGATTCGAAGTCCACGCAGTGCTGATTCGCCACTGCCGCCGACCCCGGGTGATACCGGGCGGTTGAATCATCGTTGCGCGACTTCAGACAAGGACCGTGTTCGCATGTGTGGCATCATCGGCTACATCGGGAAGAAGCCTGCCCAAAACGTCATCCTCGAAGGCCTCCGCCGTCTCGAATACCGCGGTTACGATTCCGCCGGCGTCTGTATCATTAATAGTAAGGGGTTCGACCTGCGCAAAAAGAGGGGACGTATCAACGATCTCGCCGCGCTCGTCGCCAAACAGCCCGCCAAAGGCGACGTGGGCATCGGCCACACGCGCTGGGCGACCCATGGCGCGCCGACCGATACGAATGCCCATCCGCACCTCGATCAATCCGGCAAGATTGCGCTGGTCCACAACGGCGTGATCGAGAACCATCAGCTTCTCAAAGAGCGTCTCCTCGCCAAGGGTCACAAGTTCGCCTCGCAGACCGATACCGAAGTGCTGGCCCACCTCGTCGGCGACCATTACGAACAGGTCCACGCCGAACATCCCGGCGCGGACGGCTCCGCGCTCACCGAGGCCGTGCGGCGCGCGCTCAAGGACGTGGTCGGCACCTACGGCATCGCGGTCGTCCACGCCGACCATCCGAACGTGATCGTCGGCGCGCGCCGGGGCAGTCCCCTGCTCCTCGGCGTCGGTCGCGACGAGAATTTCCTCGCCAGCGACGTCAGCGCCATCATCGCCCACACGCGGCGCGTCGTGTACCTGAACGATTTTGAGATCGTCACGCTGACCCGCGACGATTTTCAGGTGTCGACCATCGAGGCGGCGACGGTGAGTCCGCAAATCCGCGAGGTCGAATTTGCGGCCGACGAGGTCGAGCGCGGGAAGTTCCCGCACTACATGCTGAAGGAAATCTTCGAGCAGCCCAACGCGGTCAAGAACGCCATGCGCGGCCGCATCAGCCACGAGGAAGCCACGGCGCGGCTGGGCGGATTGAACCTCTCGCCGGGGGACCTGCGCGCCGTCGACCGGATCATCTACATCGCTTGCGGCACCGCGCTGCACGCGGGCATGGTCGGCGAATTCCTGATGGAAGATCTCGCGCGGATTCCCACCGAGGTCGATTACGCCAGCGAATTCCGCTACCGCAACGCGCCGGTCGAAAAGCACACGCTGGTGTTCGCGATCAGCCAGTCGGGCGAGACGATCGACACGCTGGCGGCGGTGCGCGAATCGAAGCGCAAAGGCCACAAGACGCTCGGGATTGTGAATGTGGTCGGCTCGACCATTGCCCGCGAGGTCGATGGCGGCACGTACATGCACGCGGGCCCTGAGATCGGCGTGGCGGCGACGAAGACGTTCACGTCGCAAGTGACGATCATGACGCTGCTGGCGGTGTTGATGGGGCGGATGCGGCACCTGGCGTCGACGCATGGCGAGGAAATCCTGCGCGGACTGGAGGAGATCCCGGCGAAGATGGAGCAGACGCTCAAACAGAGCGACGCGATTGCGGCGATTGCGAAGAAATACTGCGAGGCGAACAGCTTCCTGTTTCTCGCGCGCCAGTTCAACTTCCCGGTCGCGCTCGAGGGCGCGCTGAAGTTGAAGGAGATCTCCTACATTCACGCCGAGGGTTATCCCGCCGCCGAGATGAAGCACGGGCCGATCGCGTTGATCGATCCGCGCACGCCGTCGGTGTTCATCTGTCCGAAGGGACCCGTCTACGAGAAGGTCATGGCCAACATTGAGGAAGTGAAAGCGCGCAAGGGACCCGTGATCGTGGTCGCGACCGAGGGCGACACCGAGATCGCGAAGAAGGCCGATGACGTAATCTACATCCCCGACACGCAGGAATGTCTGCAGCCGTTGCTGGCGGTCGTCCCGCTGCAACTGCTGGCGTATCACATCGCCGTGTTGCGCGGTTGCGACGTGGACAAACCCCGCAACCTCGCCAAGAGCGTGACGGTGGAATAAGCTCTGGCGGGCGGTTGCCACAAACGGACATGCGGAACCTCCACTGACAGGTGGGCTGGCGAAGCTCACGTGTGCTTACAATTGGGCAATAATGGGAACGGTCAGTTCCTGAAAGGACGCGGATCTATCTTGGTGCGGCGCACACCCAAAAGCGCGATGGACCCAAGGCCGACAATGAGACAGGTGGAAGGCTCGGGCACCGGTGGAAACGCCAGATACGTGGGTCTCCCGCCAGAGGCGAAACTGGTGCTGCCTCCGTTCGACGTAAATTCATAGATGCTGCCGCTGCCGTAATCTGCCTCAAACAGGTTGCCCGCGTTGTTAAAGGCCAGACCCAAAGGAAGGGACAAGCCGGAGGCGAAGGTGCTACTGCCTCCGTTCGAGGTGAATTTATAGATGTTGCCACTGTTATGATCCGCCTCAAAGAGGTTGCCTGCGCTGTCAAAGGCCAGAGCTAACGGGCCATTCAACCCGGAGGCGAAGGTGCTACTGCCGCCGTTCGGCGTAAATTTATAGATGTTGCCACTGCTGTAATTCGCGTCAAACAAATTGCCCGCGCTGTCAAAGGCCAAACCAGCAGGGCCGTACAAACCCGAGGCGAAGGTGCTACTGCCTCCGTTTGAGGTGAATCTGTAGATGTCGCCACTGCCCTGGTCTGCGACAAAGAGGTTACCCGCGGTGTCAACGGCCAGATCGTAAGGGCTGTTCAACCCGGAGGCGAAGGTGCTGCTGCCGCCGTTCGGCGTAAATTTATAAATGTGGGAAGTGGCTCCATCTACCTCAAACAGATTGCCCGCGCTGTTAAAGGCCAGACCAAGAGGAAAGTCCAAGCCCGAGGCGAAGGTACTGCTGCCCCCATTTGGCGTGAATTCATAGATGTGGCCACCGCCGAAATCCGATTCAAACAAATTCTGCCCCTGCGCCAGGGCAGCAGAGAGAAGGCTGGCCAGTGCGATGGCTAAGAAGTGAATGGTCGGTTTCACAACATCCGCTTTCCTTACCGGGTTGCGTGGTTACGGAATTGTCGGCGGAGAACCGTCTTGGGTCTTCGCGCCGACAGCGCGCTCGCAAGCGCACCTGTCTCACCCACGCCGCTATCCCAGCATAAATGGGGAAAGTTTGCAAGTGAAGACTTTCACAAAGTCCATTCCGGGCATTGATCCGGCGGATCTCGCTGCCGTGTTGCCGAGTCAATCCGCAGTTGCGACGTGGACAAACCCCGCACCCTCGCCAAGAACGTCACGGTGGAATAAGCGCTTGGTATCCGGCTGAGGGAGCAGGTGGGTTGGGGTCTGGTGTAGCCGCCGGTCCTCTTGTGGAACCGTAACGTCCCCGAGGGGGGTTACGAGACGCATCTATTCTGGGCCAGCCACGGAAACCCCGAATTTGATGGACAGGGTAATTGGATTGGTGATAGCATTCACGCGCTCAGAAGTTGTGAGTTGACGCCCTGTCAGCGCCAGTGAGGTGGCGAGAGCCCTGTAAACAAGCTGAACCCGACGCAACCGCTGCCGCAGTGAAACGTATCCACACCATGAGCGAAGCGACCGTGACCGCTCTGACGGCGGGGCGCGTCGACACCATAATGCTTCTGGAATCGGGATGCACCACCAAGATGGACGTTACACCGCAAATCAGAAAACATACACAGTCAGGAGGAACATGAGCATGGTAAGACGTCAAGGAGTACTTCACGTCGCATTCATGGCAGTGATTTGCTGTATGGTGTCGGGTTGCGCGACCAAGAAGATGGTGACGATTCGCACCGATCCCACCGGCGCCTCGGTGTACCTCGACGGGCTGCAAAGCGGCATCACGCCGCTGACGACAGAACTCAAATTCGAGCCGGAGACGAAGACGTTCGCGGTCACCGCCAAGAAGGAGGGGTTCAAAGACGGGACGACGGTCATTCGTTTCGAGCCGAAAACCCAGACGCAATACGACATCGCGTTGGAGAAAGTCACCAAGACGGTGACCATTCGCTCGGATCCGGCGGGCGCTTCCGTGTACATCGACGGGCAACCGAGCGGCATCACGCCGCTGACGACGAAGCTTACTTTCGAGTCGAAGACCAAGGTATTCGAGGTCACCGCCAAGAAGGAAGGGTTTGAGGACGGGATGACGACGGTACTTTTCGAGCCGCAAAGCCAGACCGAGTATGATCTCAAGCTGGCCAAAGTCGAAGCCATCACCATCCCGATGGCCACGGTCGAGCCGACGCCCACGGAGAAGGGCGTCAAACTACAACTGTCACTCAAACCGACGTTGGCGTATCTGGAGGTGATCGAGCGCTCCCCGAATGTTGCGTCGGTGACCCGGGTAACCAATAACGAAGACAAGGACCTCCACATTGGTGGCCCGGTGTTGTCACCAACGGAGGACATTCTGCTGTACACGGAGTTGGTGAATGAACCGGCAGGGGCATGGTACAGCAATATCCAGAAACAACCGGTCGGCTCTTTTGGCAAGACGCGGTTGACCTACGGCAAGTGGCGGGATCTGTTCCCGACGTTCACGCCCGATGGTTCGAACGTCGTGTTCAGTTCCAATCGCACGAGCCAGAATCCGACGCTGTGGCGCGTGAACACGGACGGAGCCGGTGGGATCACCAAGCTCACGAGCACACAGGCAGAGGATTTCGCCCCGCATGTGTGCCCGGACGGGAGGTTGATCGTGTACACCTCCAATCCGCCGGATGCGGAGGAACCACAAATCTGGACGATTCCCTGGGAGGCGAGTTTGTCGACCCAGTTGCGCGAGGGGCAGAAGCCCCAGGCGTCTCCCGATGGCAAGCGCATTCTGTTTTTCCGGGTGGAGAAAATCACCAAGAAGAAACAGTTGTGGGTGATGAACATCGACGGAACCGGGGAGACCCAACTGACGCAGAACACCGACTACGACGCCGAAGATCCTCGATGGTCTCCCAACGGGAAGTGGATTGTGTACGCCTCCGATGAAGGGTTCGATTCGCATCAGAACCGGAACTCCGACATCTGGGTCATGGCCGCCGACGGCTCCAAGCGGACACAGTTGACCACCAATGGTTCGCAGGACGACAGTCCGTGTTGGGACCGAAAAGGCGAGTACATTTACTTCCGTTCCAATCGCGGCGGCAGCTGGAACATCTGGCGATTCAAGCCGCTGTTATCGGAGTAATTTACCGCGGGGAGTCGGTCATATGCCTCGGCTTGTGACGGATGACCTCCCGGTAATCGACAACAGCATGGTCGTAGTCAAACCCCGCACCCTCGCCGGGAGCGTGCCGATGGGATGATTCCGCACGCGGAGACAGTTCATTGCCCTTGTCGCCGCGCTTGGGCGGTATCGCTGGGCGTCGTGCGGGCCGCGGCCGGCGCCTCGCCTCCGGCTTCAATCAACGGCGAGACGCTCGCTGAAACCGGGGCGTGAGCGCGGCGGCCAGGATGATCTCGGCGACTTCCAGCGGATCGAACCCGGCGACATTGACAACCAGGTCATACAGGAACGGGCGTTCGGGATCGTTCAGAAAATAGGTTCTCAGAAACTGCGCCCGTTTCTTCTCTTCGTCGGCAACGAACCTCTCGGCCCGCGATGCGGAGACATTTCGGATCGCTGCAATACGATGCACCCGCCATTCTCGTGGTGCTATCAGGTGCACATGCAAGCCGGTCTGGAAATTCTTTGTCAGGAGATGGCTGCCACGCCCCACCAGGATGCTATGACCGTGGATCGCCAGCGAGCAGATCACCTCGGCCCGTTTGCGCATGATCGCGGCCTCGGTCACCCGTCGGTTGAGCAACGTATCAAACAACTCGGACATTTCATTGCGTCGGGCGTCATCCAATGACTCGACGACCTCGCGTCGCAGCCGCAGCTCCAGCGCCACGCGATCAATGAGCTCACGGTCATACGCGACCCAGGGGACCGATGGATCACAGCGGGTATTCAGCGTCTCGGCCAATTTGGTGGCGATCTGCAAGGCGTCACAGCCAAATTCACGGTTGATCGTCACGAACGGCAGGGTCTCCGCAGGAGGCGGGCGCTCCGGCTGCGTGGCGCGTTCCCACGCATGCACGTGAGCCGCAATGCGCGCTTCCAAATCCGTCGTGGGCCAGCAATAACTGTTCATGGTCTGGGTCGCCTCCTTTCTAATGTGATCAACCCCGATGAGTTCGAGATACCGGGGTTGGCGACCGCCCGCAGCAACATAGGCCGAGAAAGCCCTGCCCGTCAAATTAGCCACCGGGTTCGACGCTGTTCTTGGTGGGCATGGCGATCCTGGCCGGCTCAACGTAGCGGCCAATACCATTGCGAGCCGATCGCCGCCGGTGCCTTGGTTTCTCTGGTCTTGGCAGGCGCCTCATCCGCTATCTTCTTTACAAATGTCGCTGCTGTGGGAGCATTCGGAACATAATATCCGGCGTGGCTGTCCTGTCTGCGTCCGGTCTTGGGTCGCTAGGGAACGTTACGGTGAATCTGATACTGGGAGTTCTTGCAGGCCGATTGCGTCACAGTCGTACTCGGGTTCCGAAAGGGTACCCTGCTCCACTCGTACTCGCTGCCGCCGCGGTGGTGATCGGTTTGCCGGTCATTGCAGCAGCTCAATCCACGAATTGGGTCTACACCGGCTCGCTGAACACCGCACGCGAGGATCACACGGCGACGCTGCTGCTCAATGGCAAGGTGTTGGTCACGGGGGGTCAAGGCAATTACGGTTCTCTGGCCAGCGCCGAGTTGTACGCTGGCGGCGTAAGCATGCCCTTCCAGATCACGTCGATTGTGCAGACCAACGCCAGCGACTTGTTGATCGCATGGAACACCACGGGCACCAGCAACATCGTGCAGGTCAGTCCCGGCGCGGTGGCCGATGGCAGTTTCTCGACCAATAGCTTCATGGACCTGACCAATATCGTTGTCACGACAGCCACGACGAATTTTTGGGATGTGGGCGCGCTGACAAATGGGGCGGCTCGGTACTATCGCATTCGGTCGCCACAATAGGTGAAAGGCGCAACATCATCGTCGGATGCGGGTGCTCAACGCGCCTCACAGAGGCGCGGCTACACCGTCCTGGCGCGGGGCGCGGCTACAGCGGCCCGGCACGGCTACAGCGTCCTAGCACGGCTCAACGCGCCTCACAGAGGCGCGGCTACACCGGTGTAGCCACGGCTCTATGAGCCGTGATAGTTTCGCTCCATGCCCACTCCCCGGTATCCCCGTCGGCCACCGCGATTACCGACGGTGTTTGATACCTATCGGCACGCCCCGGTTTATTTCGTCAGCTTCTGCACCTATCAACGAAACCCGTGGCTGGCGCGGCCGAACCTCCACGCGGCGTTCCTCGCCTTCATCCAGCGTGGGTGGCAGGAACATCGCATCGCCGTTGGGCGGTACGTGATCATGCCGGACCACATTCATCTGCTGGTGTCGGGCGGACCGGCCTTCAACGTCGGCGACTGGGTCAAACTGCTCAAGGAATGTCTCGGCAAAGCGATTCGCGCGTCTCATAGCCCCGATCTCGGAATCGGGGTAAAAGACGAGGCTACAACGGCACGACGCGCGCCTCACAGAGGCGCGGCTACACCGGACACGGCTACACCCGGCAGTGCGAATCGTCTGTGGCAGGAAGGATTCTTCGATCATCTGATTCGGAGCGACGAGAAACTCGGCTCCATCTGGGAGTATCTCCGGCAAAATCCCCAGACGGCTGGGCTGACGGAGGCGCCGGAGGATTGGCCGTACCAAGGCGAGTTTATGGTGTTGGATCGAGCGTAGCCACGGCTCTGCGAGCCGTGCTCGAAACGCGTCTCATAGAGACGCGGCTACACCAGGCAAGACGCGCCTCGCAGAGGCGCGGCTACAACAGTTGAACGGCCCGACACGGTCAGCGTTAGCGTCAAACGCGGGTGCGCGGTTCCGCTGGGTGTGCTGTGTGAATTCGCTCACACTGAATAAAAGAAGGCATGCTGCGCGAAATCGCGATCAACTGATCTACTTGCGGATAGGTCGGTTACAAAAGGCATCACCCTAATGGTACAAGCCCTGCATACGAGGTTTTTGACTCTTTTCAGCGAGAGGCGCCCCGTACGGAACTGACTATCGACTAAGGAGACCTGTACCAATGAGACGAACGACGCTTGTCGTGTCAATTGCCGCCCTTCTAATTTTCATTGTGGGAGGAGTAATTTCATCCCGCGCCGCCGTTCCGCCCGCGGTGCAGCCGCCGAAGCACACCGCGCCGCCGCCACCGCCCGACCCGACGCTCGAACAGCGCGTCGCCGACCTGGAGGCATACGTGAACAACGCGAACCGGACGATGGCGACCTCCAAGGTGTCGGGCCCCGGCCCCGGCCACAACGGCTGGATGATGACCTCCGCGGCGCTGGTGCTGTTTATGACGTTGCCCGGGCTGGCCTTATTTTATGGCGGGTTGGTCCGGAGCAAGAACGTGCTCTCGGTGCTGGCGCAATGTCTCGGCATCACCGGACTGGTCACGATCTTGTGGTGGCTGTGCGGCTACAGCCTGGTCTTCCATAGCGGCGGAACGGCGCGGGGCTGGTCGATCCTCGGCGGTCTCGATTGGTCATTTCTCAACGGCGTCGGCTCGACACCCAACTCCGACTATGCGCCGTGGGTCTCGCACAATATCTTCGCCATGTACCAGATGATGTTCGCGATCATCACGCCGGCGCTGATCGTCGGCGCGGTGGCCGAGCGGATCAAGTTCTCGGCGATCCTGTTGTTCGTCGCGCTGTGGATGTTCGTCGTCTACTTCCCGCTGGCCCACATGATCTGGGGAATCGACGGGATGATGAACGGCGTCGGCAACGCCAAAGCCCCGATCCACGCCATCGATTTCGCCGGCGGCACGGTGGTCCACATGTCGTCGGGCTGGTCGGCGCTGATCCTGTGCCTGATCCTCGGCAAACGCATCGGCTTCGGCAAAGAAATCATGGCACCGCACAACATGGTGTTGTGCATGGTCGGCACCGGCATGCTCTGGGTCGGCTGGTACGGATTCAACGCCGGCAGCGCGGTGGCGGCGGACGGCATCGCAGCGGGCGCGTTTACGGCGACAACGTTGGCGACGGCCGTGGCGTCGTTTGTGTGGCCCGCCGCGGAATGGATCACGCGGGGCCGGCCGAGCGTGCTCGGTTTCTGCTCAGGCGCGGTCGCGGGGCTGGTGGTGATCACGCCCGCTTGCGGGTTCGTCACGCCGGGCGGAGCGGTTGCCATCGGCATCGTCGCCGGGCTGGTGCCGTGGTTTTTCTGCTTCAAGGTCAAAGGCTGGTTCGGCTACGACGATGCGCTGGATACCTTCGGCGTCCACGCCGTGGGTGGGACCATGGGCGCGTTCCTGACGGGCCTGCTCGCGCGGAATGCGGCCAATCCGAATCTGGCGAACAATCTGAAGGACTATGTGACGGATTCGTCGTTGCAGCCGCTGGTGCTGGAACAGCTCAAAGCCATGGGCGTGACTTTGGTTCTGGCCATCGTCGGCACCACGATCATCGCCTACGTCGTGAAGGCCGTCATCAGTCTGCGGCCTGCGCCCGACGAGGAACGCCAGGGACTCGACATCAACGAGCACGGCGAAGAAGCCTACGTCGTCTAGCGGAAGACGCGTCTCGGCGAGAAGATCAACTGCGGGATTCGGCGAACGGAATCATTCAGTTCGCGGATGCAGGCGTACTGTCCTTGGGGGAACTCCTCATCGCGTCGGAAGCTGAATCCAGCGGCCTCAAAAAAGCGCCGCAAGATAGGAATGATGTTACCGAGTGCACCCGCGAAAGTCAATGAAATAAGGCGCGAAACGCCCCGCTAGGGTGGAAACCCGGAAATCTTTGGGGCTGCAATCCGCCTTCATTTCGGATATTAGGATTTGGCGAAGTCACGAGAACGCCATGGCTGAGGCTCCGGACGACATAGCAACTTTACGGGAGGCGATTCGCAAAGGGTTCAAGTGCGAATCGCGACACGTCGAATCCGTGCCCGTCCGCGAAGTGTTTCGACGCAAGAGCGTTTGGGAAGGCACCGTCGAGGTCTTCGATCTCGTCGGGCACCCGAAAGCCAAGCGAGCTTATGCCTGGAGACGTGCCAGGCGAGATACAGGCGAAGAAGTCCGCCTGGCGGTCCTGCTGGGCGTTCCCCCGATAGATTCACCGCAGAAAGCCGTCCACGCGGTAATCATGTCCGATTTCAAGTGTGGCAGGAAGTAGCCGGCGGATTCTCTAACGACCACAGCTTCAAATCCGGATACTACTCGGAACGCGGGCGACCCGACGTAGGAGTATCCCATTGCCATACGAAATACAGGGGGCTATTCTGGCTGCGTGCAAGCGAATCGGTTCGTCACCGTTCGGCAATTCTTCCGCGCCTTTCCCGACGATGAGGCCTGCCTCCAATACATCTTCGCGACCCGCTACGGCCAGGGCTATCGTTGCCCGAAGTGCCGACGCCGCGCGCGGTGGTATCGACTCCGCGCCGAACGCGCCTGTTCGTGTTCGTGGTGCGGTCATCATCTCCACCCGACGGCGCGCACGCCGTTCGCGGACAGCCGGACGCCGCTGCAGTTCTGGTTTTATGCGATCTATCTGTTCACCCGATCGAAGTACGGCGTGACCGCGAGCGAACTCCGGGAAGAACTCGGCGTGACGTATAAGACCGCCTGGCGCATGGCCCGGCGCATCCGCCGTCACATGGCCGGCGTCGACGGCGCGCCGCGCGATCTGTAGCCGCAGCCCGCTGTAGCCGCGGGCGCTGACCGCGGCCCATCCTACAGCGGATAAATCTCCCCTTGAAACGGCCAATCCTCCGCGCGGGCGGTCAATCCCGCCCGAACCGGATTCTGTAGCACGTATCCCCACTTCTCCGCGTAGCTCTCTTCCGAGCGCAACACATGATCGAAGAACTCCCGTTGCCAGACCCGCGTTGGCCCTGCGCTGTAGCCGCGGTTGATAACCGCGGTTTCTCTGTTGTAGCCGCGCTTGTTAAGCGCGGTCAGGCCTGCCATCTTCATCCGCTTCGTTGTCCATTGCTTCCAGAGACGCACAAATTCCGCCAGCGTCTTCGCGTCAGGCCGCGCCGCGCAGAAGAAATGTACGTGGTCCGGCATGATAACGTAGCGACCCACCAGCCAGCCGTGGCGCTCACCACCGGTGCGCCATTCGCCAGTGAGAATGTCGGCCACGGCGGCATCGGCCAAGATGCGCCGCCGCTGATCCGTGCAGGCGGTTACGAAGTAGACCGGCGAGTCCAACCACACCCGTTCCAAACGTCGCAGGTGTTTGTGTGAATCGTCTGGCATACGGCAGAATCCCATACGACAAGCCGCGCCTGGGTACAACCTCGAACCAGCACCGCGCTTAACAAGCGCGGCTACAAGGCGCGAGCCTCCGCCCGCCGCGCTCACCGCGCGCGGCTACAACAGCGGCGCCGTCCCCCTACCCTTCCGGCTTCGTTGCCCGCCTCGGCTTCGGTTTGTTCAGCGGCGCACCAACGGCCCGCCGAAGCATGCCGGATCTGGCTTGCCTATCAGCGCCTTTTGGGATATACAACTTGTTGTCACCCCGTTTGTATAACCGGTTGGAGAGCGTATGAACATCCGGTCGTGCATTCGTGTGATTTGCTCGGGAGCGAAGGCGGTTTCTTCTGGCTGTGTCATCTCACTGTTGATCAGTCTGCTCCTGCTCATCCATCCGCGAGCGGCTTGCGGCGATAATTTATTCGTGTCGCAGGATAGCGTTCATGGTCCCGTGCCAAATATCATGGAGATTGACTCATCCGGAACCCCCAGAACCTTCTACAGCGGATATGGCGGACCGATCTCGCGCTATGGCCTCGCCCTCGACCAATCGGACAATCTTTACGCGGCTGGCATGAATATCATCCAGCTCAATTCGTCCGGCACCGAAACGGCCGCGTCCTACTCGCCGGGCACGAACCAGATGTTTGCGTTCTCGTTGGCCTTCGACAGTGCCGGCACCCTTTTCGCAGGCGATACGTCCGGCAACGCCATCTGGAAATTCAATTCGGCCGGTGGCACTGGCACGGTCTTTGCCACGTTGGGAGCGTCGGCCATGCCGCAGGGTCTGGCGTTTGACAGCGCCGGCAACCTCTACGTTGCCAACGCCGGCAGCGACCCCGTCAACCCTATACCTCCTACCATTGAAGAGTTCGGCACCAACGGCGTCGGCAAGGTCTTTGCCAGCTCGGGTCTGAATCGTCCTTATGGCCTGGCCTTCGACAGCGCCGGCAATCTCTATGTGGCCAACCGCGGCAACAACACCATCGAGGTGTTTGACGTCAGTGGCGTCGGCAAGGTCTTTGCCGATTCAGGGCTCGACCAGCCCTGTGGCCTGGCGTTCGGCAGCGATGGTGACCTCTATGTCGCCAACTACGGCAATGGCACCATTGAGAAGTTCATCTCGTCAGGCGGCGTGTTGAGCAGCGTCGGCACGGTTTTTGCCTCGGGCCTCGCAAATCCCGAGGCCTTGGTCTTTGAGTCCGTCCCTGAACCCTCGGCCGGCCTGCTTCTCGGCATCGGCCTGATCGGGCTGCTGCCGCTGATCCGCCGCCGCCGCAGCCCGCGGTAGCCGCGGGCGCCATGTCCTCCGTAGCCTTGGCGAAGGAGGATGACCGCGGCAAACTCGTTCGGCGCGGTCGGCGCGCCGCCTTAAAGCGGAGGGTCGCGCTCCCGCGCGACCGCGTTGTTCGTGAAGAATCCTCCCGTTCGGCGCTGGTCTCCCGACCGCGCCGCTCCACTCCGCCCCCTACCCTTCCGGCTTCGTTCTCCGCCTCGGCTTCCGCTTGTTCAGCGCCATCAGCTTCAGCACGGCGCGGAACCGCCGTTTGCGGGTGTGGGGATGAGCCCGCTCGCGCTGGCGGATAAACTGCCCCAGCCGGCCGGTGGCGCGGGCCTGTCTCAGGTTCACGCGAGGTAATATCTTCGGATTCTCCCCCGTTGCCAAGGTAATTCTCCGTATGCCGATGGGATAACCTGCCCTATCCATCGCGTTAGGATCGCAGATTCTTTGCCGCACTTCAGGCCTGTTGTCGCGGTTCCGAAAAATAACCTTCCAAACCTTCCAAAGCTTCCAAAGTCCATTCACGGATTTTTCCGTCGCGACGTATTCTCCCGCCCGTTGCGAACGATGGAGAAAGAAAAATGAATTGGATGACACGGCTCGCGATTTTGTTCGGACGGAAAAAGTTCGAGGAGTTCGCCCAGGCCAATCCCCGGTTGCCCGATGACGCCCTGGCCATCGCCAACACGCTCGATACCCATCCCGTCCGCGGCGCCGTCGCGCTGATCACCGGTTCGCTGGCCCACGCCGCCGATAACCTCCTGCGCGGCACCGAGACGGTCGACCAGCTTGCCACGCACGTCCTGCTGATCCTCGCCGGCCTCTGTATCATCTGGGTCCGCCATGCCATCAGCAAACACGACGTGGCGGTCAGCCAGGTCGTCCAGAAGGCGCGGGAGGAACTGAGCATACAGGCGCAGACTCCGCCGCCGCCACCACCCGGAGCCGGGGCGGGGACGGTCATGCGGGCGCTGATTGTTGCGCTCGGATTTTCTGCGCTGGTGACAGCGCACGCTACACCGAGCTGCGCGCAGACGAACGGCTCGGCAACGACAGAGACCCTTCGACAAGCTCAGGGTGACAGCCTTCCGACGAACACCCTTTCCCTCTTCACCCAGCTCGTGTCCGACGTGGGCAGCGCGACGAAATTCAGCAGCGGCGTCGGCGCGAATCTCCACGGCAGGGTCGCGCCGCTGTTGTCGCAGGAACTCTCGCTGTTCGGGCACGCCGGCACGAATTCGTCGTGGTCGACCGGTCCGTCGCACGCGACATTTTTCCTGCCGGCGGCGAACGAGGAACAGCTCGGCTGGTCGTTCAGCGGCAGTTGGAATTCCCCGCCGCGCATCCTGCGGTTCGCGCTGTTTAACGCGAGCGACATCGATTGGACGATCAACTGGGGGTTGCCCGCGGAGAATTACTACCACTTGTTCCGCCACGTCGACTGGCGCGAGAACCGGCTTGGCGTATCCATCACCCGGAAATTTTAAGGAGCGAATCCCCATGGACCACGCGACCAGGACAATAACCGCAACGACTGAGACCCTTCGACAAGCTCAGCGTGACAAATCTCGGCTGTGACCATGAACGAGCAGGGAATCAACTGGACGGGCGTGCTGGCGGTAATCGCGTTGCTGGAGCTGTTCCGCAACGCGGCCTGGGCGATCATCATGAGTTTCGTGATCAAGCCGGCCCGCCACGCGGCCAAGAAACTCGACAACCTGCAAACCGAGATCACCTCGCTGAACCTGACGGCGATCCACAAGACGGTCGAAGACCACGAACAGCGGGTCCGTCACCTCGAAGGCAGCTACGTCGGGAAGGACGGGCTCCAACACCACATCGACGAGGTCAACCGTGACCGGCGGTTGATGAACAAGAAGCTGGACATCCTGCTGCAGCGGACCGCGTCGCAGCGAAACCCGGTGACTGAAAGGGAATTGACCGATGACAATTAAGAACGACCGCCCCCTCACCCTGACCCTTTGCCGCCTCGGCACGACTGGCGGCGTCTCGTCGGACTCGGCTCCCCCGCGAGGGGGGAGAGGAGAACTCGCTCCTTGCGGCGCAGCACTGGCGCCGCGTGGGGGCACGCGGCCTACAACGGCGAGGATGGTGACCGATGAGCCCTGAGAATCTTCGCGATCTTCGCGTGGCGCTGCTCCAAAACCTGTATCGCCACAAGCCGCTCGGCCGCCGCGCCGCCGTCCTGTACCAGATGGTCCGCCAGGAGGTCGCCTGCGACGAGAACGACGTGGCCGCCCAGCTCGCGTTCCTCGAAGGCAATCACTTCATCTGCCAGGTCAAATCCGACCAGCTCGCCCCCGGTCTCCCGCCGTTCTGGTTCATCACCACCGCTGGCATGGTCTACTGCGAGGAGAACAATCTTGTCCCATGAGGACCACCGGTGTAGCGGCGCTTCTGCGAAGCGCCAAATCCTCCAAGCCGAACACGGCCCGCGCTTCACAGAAGCGCGGCTACAACGGCACCGCGAATGAGATTCCGAGCCCGGCAAGGATGGCTCGGGTCTCGCAGACTCGGCTCCGCGGCTACAATTCTGATTTTCGACGGCAGCGCCGCGTTCCCGTCCATCCCGCGCAACGCGCATCCCTCCCCTGCGGCGGCCCGTCTCTCACCGCCGGGCCGCTAACCGCGATGCGTCGATCGCTCCTCCTGTTGCGCACACTCGCCGCCCGCCTACGCCTCGCGACCTGCGGAGCTACGGCGGGCAAGTTCCGCCTGCGCCTCCCGAAATCCCTGGCGGACAATCCCGGCGCGGCCTGCCGTCGATTTCCTTGGATGGAGGCGGCCTGTGGGTAAACAGCGCCAGTGGTATCGGCGGATCTGTCGCATAGCGAGATTGCCGCTGGAGATTCGGGACCAGATCAATGTTCGGCTTTCTGAGGGCTGGAAGCTGGCGACGCTGGCGGACTGGTTGTTCGAGCAACGGGTGAAGGCGGATGTGCCCGATTTGAACCTAAAAGCCGGGGATCCGTGTTCGCTGGCCTGGACACGCGGGGCGAAGACCGAATCGATGGCGCGGCTGCTTTGCCGGGTCCACTTATCACGATGGCTCAAGAGCGGGTACACGGACTGGGAAAAGAAAGAGACGGAAAGTGACATCCGCATCCGGGTCGTGGAACGCTCGGAACAGCTCAGTCAAGAGGCGAGCACGAAGGCGAAACCCGGCGCCATCGAAGGCGGCAACCTGATTGTGCGCTCCCTGTTGATGGACGCCATCGATAAGGTGTGCGGCGAGAAGGGCGATCCCGAAGATATCGCGCGTCTGGCAAGTGCTTGGGCACGAACGAGCCAGGCAGGCACGGAAATCGAAAAGCTCAAGTTGCGCACGCGGAGCTCGATCGAGGCGGGCCTTCAGGCTCTCTACGAGGAGATGAAGGACAACCCGGCGGCTGTCGCACAATTCCAAAAGCTCCGTGAACTTCTCCAACACGCTGAGACCCCCGCTAAATGAGCAGTCCCATCGAAAACCTGGGTCACAAACTGGATTGCGACGCTTCGCCCAAGGTCGCGGCGCCGGTGGTCGGGTCATTCCGCGAATTCCTGGAACGACATGCGCGGGTGAAAACGCCGGACGGAAGTTATGGGGCGTATACGTTTGAGGGGCGCGAGGCGCTGGAGTTCGTGGTCGGGATTATTGACCGGATCCTTGGAAACCACAGAGACGCAGAGAACGCAGAGGAAGAAACGGCAAAGCGGGGACAAGTCCCCGCACTCCAAATTTCGGATGCGCGATTGACCGCCACGGGCAGCGCGCAGTGGGGGAAGACGATTCTCGAACTCAATCTCCTCGCCTACCTGACCGGCCTGCAATTTCGCTCGGTCGGTTTGTTCCTGCCCGATGAAGATCTGGTGCAGGGCGTGGTCGATTCGAAGTTCCGGCCGGACGTGCTGGATCAGTTGCCCTGGCTCAATTCGTTGATCACGCTCGGGAAGGCCGAAAACGCATCGGGCAAAACGGTCAATCGCAAAGGGCTGTTCACCGTGACCGACGGCCAGCGCAAATCGCACGGGATGATTCACGGGATGCAGAAGATCCCGACCACGTTCAGCTTCGACGTGGTGATCGAGGACGAGAAGGACGACATCCCGCCGCGCATGTCGCGGTATCTGACCGCGCGGATGACGGCGAGCGATTTGCGGTTTCGATTGAGCATCGGCACGCAGCGGTACGCCGGTGCGGGGCAGAACAAGGAGTTCGAAGCCGGCACGATGCACATCGGGTATTTCACGTGTCCCGCGTGCGGCCATAAGCAGAATCCGGAGGAGAATTGGCCCGGGATTTGCCGGTTGGCCATCGACGGAACGCCACAAACAGACGATCCGCAGTTGCAGATCGAGGGGAATTTCCGAACATCTGAACCACAGAGGCACAGAGCCCACAGAGACTCCCCTCCTGCGGAGGGGATGCAAGGGGTGGGTTCCTCCGTGTCCTCTGTGTCTCTGTGGTCAAATTCCAGTGATGTCTTCGATTTCTCGCCCGATTCCCACTTCTACCTCGGCTGTGTCCGCTGCGGTGCGGCGCTGGATCGGCACGCGCCGGAATTCATCCCGCAACATCCCGAGCGCGAGCGGCTGCATCACTGGTCGGTGCGCGTGTCGCAGTTACTGATCGCCGCGATCGATCTGAAACAGATCGTGGCCGATTGGTGTAACAACGCGGTGAAAGATCCCGATGCGATGAAGACGTTTTACGTCGACCGGCTCGGTCTGCCGCGCAGCGCGAGCCAGCAGATCGACCAGAAGATCCTCGACCGGGCGCGGAGTTTCGAGGCGTTTGATTTAAGCCTGACGCCGCGACGACCGCCAGCAGGGACGCCCGCGCCGCTATATTTTGCCGGATTGGATACGGGGGATCGGTGCTGGCTGACGGTGAGGGAGGTGGAACAGCAAAGCGGTGACCAGTCACCGCACTCCAAACGCATTGTCTGGCTGGAACAGCTCAGTGCGGAGCGTGTCCGCGCGCGCGTGCCGCAGATTTTTGAGACGATGGGGATCACGGCGTTGTTCGTGGATGCCGGGCCGTTGCGCGATCTGGCGCGGGATTTGTGTTTCTTGTTGAACGGCCTCGCCGATTTCCGTCCCCCACCCCTCGCCGATCCCGAGCACGCCCAGATTCATTTCCCCGGCGGGCTCACGTGGGATGGCCGGCTCGGACAATGGCGCGGGTTGCGCTGCGCGGCGGTGGAATTTTCGCTGAGGCAGGGAAAAGGCATCCAGCACAAGCTCGGCATCACCCAGGACGGATTGTTTTATCCGATCATCGCCTGCAATCGGGACGAGACGATCGAGCGCGTGGTGAACGAGTTGCTCACGGCGAGCGAGGGCGTGATTGAGATGATCACGACCGCAAGCAGGGACGCTTGCGCCACCACGGCACACGGGCGGGACGCCCGCGCCACTAAACTACGGACGGCACCGGCGATTCGGTTGCCGCAACGGACGGCGGGCAGCCCGCGCGTGATCGAGACGTTTGACGCGCACGTGATCGCCGGCAGCCGCCGCGAGCGCGACGAGAACGGCAATGCCGAGCATTTCGTTGACGGCTGCGAGAATCATTTTCTGTTGAGCAACGCCTACAGCGCGCTGGCCGAATCGGTCTGCGAGCACGCTGTCGCGCCGGTGTCGGGCGCGCTCAATCCCGACACCACGGTGACGACGATGCGCGCCCGATTCGCGCGTTACGGCCTGACCGCACGGAGGACCGCATGGTGACCACCAGACGATTTGTAGCCGCGAATCTCATTCGCGGTGGAGAAAGAATCCATCGCACCGACGCACCACATTCGAGGATCCACTGATATGCCAACCTTTCTACGACGAAATTGGAACCGGCTGCGCGGCGCCGCGAGTGATATCACGTCGTACCTGAAATCCCCGGCCGATTCGACCCGCGGCCTGATTTTCTTCGGGGAGAGCAATCTGGTGGACCCGGACGCGCCTCACAGAGGCGCGGCTACACCGGCGGCGGGGACGCTGATCAAGGCGCAGGTGGCGGAGCGATGGATCAACCAGGTCACGCGCGGGCTGACGCCCGAGGCGATCGACGATTATCTCACGTCGGCCATCAGCGGCGACACGCTCAACCAGTTCGCGCTGTTTGAGGAGATGGAAGAGAAATGGCCGGAGATCCGCCTCGCGTTGTACAAGCACAAGCTCAAGGCGGCGCGGCGCAATCCGCGGATCGTCCCGCCCGATCATCCGCAGAATCCCGCGCTGGCCCGCGAGAAAGCCGATTTCGCCAACCACGTGTTTGCCGGGATTCGCCACTGGCATCGGACGGCGTTCAATCTGCTCGATGCCGTCGGCAAAGGCATCAGCGCGGCGGAGATCGAGTGGGAAATCACGGACGCGCCTCACAGAGGCGCGGCTACACCGGGCAGAGGGCCGGCGGTGATCATCCGTGAGATGCCGTGGGTGAATTACCGGCACTGGAGTTACTGGTGGGACAAGCCCGAGCTGCAAATTTTCCCCGACCTGCGGAATCGCGCGCTGCATTTCGATGTGCCCGACCGCAAATTCGTCGTCTTCCAGCATCTCTCCAAGAGCGGCCATCCGTCGCGCGCGGCGATGCTGCGACCGCTGGCGTGGTATTTCCTCATCTACCTGTTCGCGATGAAGGACTGGGGCACGCTGGCCGAGACGTTCGGCGTCGACGTGGCCCACGCATTTTGCGCGAAGGACGCGACGCAGGAACAGCGCAACACGATCCTGATGCATCTCTCGCGGCTGGCCGCGCGGGCGGGCGTGTTCGACGAAGGCACGGTCATCAATCTGCAGCGGGCCGCCGCGGGCAGTTCGTTCCCGCAGGAGGCGATCGTCAAATACTGCTCCGACAAGGCGCTGGAATGTCTGCTCGGCGCGACGCTGGCGACGCAGGCGGGCGAACACGGCGCGCGCTCGCTCGGGCTCGTCCAGCAGGATGAGACAGAGGAGCTGGTGGATTGGACCTGCCTGCTGTTTGCCGGCACGATGACCGGCACCGCGCTGCGGTGGCTGATGGAGTTCAACTTTGCCGAACCGCACGACAATCCCGTGATGGAATTGCCCGGCGCGAATCGGCGCGATCTGGCCGCGCTGGCCAATGTGCTGAATGTGCTCGTCAATCTCGGCGTCCGCGTGCCCGAGGCCTGGGTGCACGCGCAATTTGATATTCCGCAGCCGATGGAACGGCAGGAGACAGAAAGCCGGAGCCAGAATCCAGAATCCAGAAGTCAGGAGGCGGAACAGATCGAACGAATACTGACGCCGAGTCGCGCCGGCAGCGCCGATCAAATCCGCACCGATACGTTTGGCAATCCGCTTTCCGGCCGCTCAGGCTTTGGTGGCGCAACCGTCCCTGGTTGCGGCCGCTTGTCCGCCCCCCTCGCGCAACGCGCGCTGGATGCGATCCACCTTCGCGCCATCGCGGGTGGCGGCGATTTGCGGGCCTTCGAGCGGCTCGCCGGGCCGATTGAGAAGCTGATTGCAGGAGAAGAGACGGAAGAAGTGCAGTCGGAACTGCGGAAAGCAGCGTCTCAAATCGATCCCAAGAAGCTCCAAGGCACCGGTGCCGAAATCCTCATCCTTGCGGATCTGATCACGCGACTAAACGCGCCGGTGGGTTCCGATAGAAACGGCGCGTTGCGACCAGCCATGAAATGAACATCACCTGCGGTATGAAAAGGACTGCTCCCAAACTGACCATGAGAACGTCCACGTCGGATTCTGGACTCGCAAGACAGATACACGTGGCCGTCGCCGCAAACGCCCCCGATATGCTGAGGAGAGTAACCAGCGCGGCGCCGGCACGGCGGCGGATGGAGGTTCGTAACGTGTTAAGCTTGCCGTCGTTCTCGGACGGGAGAATGTCGGCCGCCGCGCTCGTCCTCGTCTGGCTTCTGAGCGCCCGTTCAGCGGGCTGCATCTTTAGCAACCACAACTTGAATCTGACCACCGCCAAGACCGTGGCGAGGTACGCGGCTACCGCGGCGATGCTCCCGATCACTTCCGGCTTCACGATGCTAAATTCTAGCCTTCCTGGCGCCCGCGGGGCAAGCCGCATTCCGCACCGCGGTCCCTGCTGCCCGGCCAACAACGTCTTAGGAGAATCCCATGACTGACCACAAGAAATGCGATCACATGAATGCTGACGGCACGTTCCAGGAGGTCGACGGCTCTCGGTTCAACAGCTGCGTGCTGCACATGATGCAGTGCGAAGGCCACGACAAGGAATCGGCGACGAAGATTTGCGGCAAGATCGCCCAGGAGAAACTCGCTGGCGCGGCGGAGAAATCCCCAATTCCGCTCACCGGCCTCTCGACACCTTTTAACGATTTTTCCGGTTTTAACGGTTTTAATGTCCCTTCCGTTTCCGATCCTGATTTGTGGATCGTGTATTTACCGAAGGGGGATCGGGTCGTCGATCAAGTGGGCGCAGACGGTTCGCCGACGAAGCTGCGAGTGAATCCAAGCGCGTTGTCGGCGAAGCGGATGGAAGCGGCCCGACGCGCTGCCACTGACCGGCCGAATTCGAACAAACCATATGTCGACTATAATCATGACGACAAGGAGGCGAGCGGGCGGCCGTTGCGGTTCGCCTGGCACGATGAGCTCGGTGTGATCGGGCTAACGCGGCGCACGCCGGCCGCGTTGAAGGCCACGACGGGCGACCCGCCGGAGTTTCAGGCGTTCTCGCCGCACGTGCCGATCGATCCCGAGACCGGCGAAGCGGTCGGCATCTACATGAACTGCGGGGGGTTTGTGAATCGCCCGCTGTTCGGCGACGCCACGGCGTTGTCCGCGGCGGCGCATCTGCCGCAGGAGCTCGTCGCCGCCGACCCGAACGCCGTCGCGCTGGTGGACACCGCGCCCGAGGATGAGGCAGCCGTTGTGGGCCGGTCTCCCACCTTCGCGGGTCGGAGCCCCGCTTCGGCGGGCGAAGGCCGGTCCGCGCACGCAGATCGACCGACGGCTTCTCATTCGTTCGCCACCTTGATCGGCAAATTGTGTGCGCGGTATTCGCTCGATCCCGCGACTGTCGCCGAAGAAGCACTGATCGTCGCGCTCGACCGAGACCAAGCCGAGTTTTCCACCCTCACGGCCCGCGCGTGTCTGACCGATCACGCCATTGTCGCGCTCGGATTTGAAAAGTCTTGCGCACCCACGCCCGAAGAGCTGACCGCGAAAGCCGCCACGCTTCGCCAACCGTCCGACGATGTCATCGGCAAGGAGCTGGCCGGCTTCGCGGTTGGCGCGGGCATTCTGGCGCCGGCCGAGCGGGCCGAATGGGAACGCCGCCTGGCCAAGGACCGCGGCGGCTGGAGCAAGGAACTGGCGGCGAAAGCGCCGAGTGTGTTGCTCGCCCGCGTGATCAAGGAGCCACCGGTCATCGGCGCGGCGGGCGGGGTCCGTCCCAAGGCGCGATGGGAACACCGTGTGGATGAATTGTGCGCGAGCGATCCGCTCATCGCCCCGGTCGCGTTGAAAGATCCCGCGCACGCCCGGTCCATCGCCCTCGAACGCATCGCGAAGGAGGAGCCCGCGCTGCTCAAAGAACTGTAGGGCGGCCATCCTGGCTGCCGACCATCAACGAACCAACCGCAAAAGGAGAATCGAAAATGTGGAGTAGAACCATCGAGACACCCGTGAAGCTCGGCCAGGCCGTCAACCGCGGGAGCATCGACGGCAACGTCGTCCCCGCCGCCGATGGCACCAAGCCAACCTTCCCTGTGTTCAGCGAACGCCCCGACGTGGGCACACCGATCGCGGCGGGCTATACCGTCGCCATCGTGACAGACACTGACGACCGCGAAATCTATCTGCCGCTCGGCAACACGGTCACGGAATTCAATTTCCTGATGTCGGACGCGAATGGCAATTGGATTCCGGCGACGTCGGGCAATTTCGTCGGCGCGCAGGCGTTGCAGAGCGGCGTGGCCGGCGACGTGATCAAGGCGCGCCCCGCGCAATTCAAGCTGCCGTAACCGTTCACCGGCCACCGACCATTGACCATCAACCATCATCCATAAGGAATTCATCATGGCATCCGAACCCCAACTCCTCAGCCTCAACGCGCAACTGACCACGTTCGTCGCCGGCGTGCAACCGCCCGACCTGCTTGGGCGGATCATCGCGCCGCCGTCGCCTGCGCAGTTAATCAGCGACGTGAAATTCAACTGGTGGAAATTCGATCCCGCCGAGTACCTGCGCAAGCTCGACACGAAGGTCAACCGCCGCGGCTCGATCCCGGTGACGGACTTCAGTTTCATCACCGACACCGACGTGCTCGCCGATCACGGCCAGCAGATCATCAATCCCAACGACATCAGCATGCTCAGCGAGGATCAGCCGCCGCAGATTTTGCAGGTGCCCGTCAACGTCCGCATGGCCAAGCTCAAGGCGCTGACCGAGACGTTCTGGTTCTCGCACGAGTTTGAGGTGCACGACCTCATCTTCACCGCGTCGAATTATCAGACCGGCAATACCCGCGCCGCGGCGTCGGCCGACATGCTCGACAACTCCAGCAACGACGTGATCAAGACGATCCAGAGCATCCTCGACACGCCGCTCATTCCGCCGAACGCGCTCGTGATGGGCCTCGCCGTGTGGCGTCCGTTGCAGCGGCATCCGCAGCTCATCAGCGCGATCAAGGCCGTGCTCGGCAGCCGCGCCGCGATCAGCGGCCAGGTTAATCAGGAGGAAGTCGCCGCGCTGTTCGGCCTCAAGCAGGTGCTCGTCGGCAAGCAGCGCACCAACACCTCCAACCCCGGCCAGGCCGCCAGCTATTCGCGCATCTGGGGCAAGAACCTCGCCGCCATCCGCATCGAGGACGCGCCGACTTCCACCGTGTCGCCCTATCCCGGCACCGCGTTGACCGCCTACGGCAACATCATGAATGCCGGGCCGGTCTTCGTCGCGTCACGTACGATCCAGCCCGGCGATGAAAACGGCGGACTCTACGGCGCCATCGCCGACATCATCGGCCACACCCGCAAGGTGCTCATGGTCAACCCCGATTCCGGGTACCTGTTGACCAACTGCGTCACCAACGACGTGTGACCAAGAACATCATGAGTGCGTAAGTGCCCAAGTGCCTCAAGCACCGAACCACTTACGCACTCAACCACCTCGGCACTTGAATACCTGCACACCGAGCTACTTAGGCACTCAGACACTCTGACACTCAGGCACTACTCATGTCCACCACCATCACCGCATTCCTCGCCGCTGCCGACGTGACCAACGCCTTCAGCCCGAACCTGCTGATCCAGTGGCTCGATGACCCCGTCAACCCCACGGGCGCATTGAACACCACGCTCCTGAATACCATCATCGCCCGCGTCAACGGAGAAGCGTCCAGTCTTACCTCCGACAAACTGCAGTTCCCGATGACCGTGGACGACTCGGATGCGGCGAACATCCAGGCCACGCTCGTCGGCTTCGCGCTCGACATGTTCGAGTACTACGCGCTCAAGGACAAACCGCACATCCTCGAAGCCTACAAAGGCGTTCAGGAAGGCTACAACCGCGCCATCGCCTGGCTCGAAGACGTCCGCGACGGCAAAGCCACCATCGGCACCAGCAAGGTTGTCCCCGGCTCCGAGGCCCGCAACGCCGCCGTCGAAACCACTCACCACACCGGCACCCTCACCCGTCACCGATTGCGAGGCTGGTGAGGTTGTTAACGGTTTTACCGGTTTTAACGATCATGCCCTTCTCCATCGACCAACGCGGTTTCGACGATCAAGGCCTCCGCCTCCGTCGCATCGGAGACAGTCTCGATCATCCTGACCCGCTCCTCGATCAACTTGCCACCGATCTCGCTCAAATGTGGCGCGACAACATCGATGCCGGCCCGAACGATCGCTGGGAAGCAGGTCCATCCCATCGTGCGCAAACCTTGGGCGGCACCACACTCGTCGACACGGGCCGCATGAGAGACTCCATCGTCGGATCCCAGACCGGACCGCAGGAAATCACCGTCGGCAGCGACCTCACCGTCGGCGCCGGCTGGAATCTGCTCTCCATCCACGAATTCGGCGCGGATGTGCGCGCCACCACGGCCGACTGGCTGACGTCCTCCTACCCGCTCGGCTCATTCGCCCCGGCCGGCTCGCCCAACCGTCCGACGACGGATCCCGGCTGGGCTCGAAAGAAGCAGGTCCACATCCCGCGCCGTCCCACCGCCCCGTTCGACTGGGATCGCGGCGAACTCACTCCCGACGCCGATGCCCTCGTCCACTCCCGCATCGGCGACTACGTCGTCGAGGTAAGCCAATGAATATCCATATCTGTCATTCTGAGCGAAGCGAAGAATCTCTTCCGTTCCTCGTGTCCTTCGCGCCTTCGTGGTGAACAGCCATGTCTAACTACCTCATCGACATCGAAGACGCGATGCTCGCCAAGCTCGGCTCCGCGACCCGCCCCGGGCCGAATAACGCGCCCGTTCCATTCTTCAATCGCGCCGATGTCTTCCGCGGCGAAAAAGCCGAGGTGTTTCTCGCCGTCGCCCGCGAAACCGCGCCATCCGCCTGGCTTCGCCTCGATCGCATGCTGAACAAACCCGAGGAATTTCGCGGCGCGCGTTCGCTCGGCCAGCCATTCACCCAGGGCACGCTCCGCAACGAACTCAACTGCATCTGGTCGCTGTTTCTGTGCGCCCGGTCGTTACGCGCCACGAAGGAGCTTTCCCACGGCGGCCCCGGCGTCATCGGCGCGTACGACATGATCAATCTTGTCGTCGGCCCGACCGGCTCGCCCCCCGCCACGGCCGGCCAGTTGCGTGGTTGGCCGCCCATCGCCCAAGCCGAACCCTTTGTCTTCATCGGTCTGGAACTGCTCGGCCAGACCACCACCGAGACCGTCTACGAAGTCCAACTGAGAACCCGAGTCCAACTCTAGGAGAATCCCATGTCAAATCTCGCCATCCGCAATCGTCTCACCGTCGGCAACGTCTGGCAGGGCGGCGCCATCGCCCTGTTCAATCCCAACTACACGGGCGTGTTGCTCGACCTCGGCAATGTCACCGATTCGTCGTTCGACCAGGAATTGGAGGCGACCGACTTCCGCACCGCCCGCGCCACCGGCACGCTCGTCACCGAAGCCCGCCCGATCAAACGCCTCGAGCTGCCCATCACCATCAAGGTCAACTCGCCCGATCCGCAGGCGCTCGATCTCGCTCTGTTCGGCACCGGCCAGACCGCGTTCACTCAGGCCTCCGCCACCGGCTCGACCCAGAACATCACCGTCGCCGCGCTCAACATGTGGCACAAAATCGCCGGCTTCGAAATCGCCAACGTCGTCGTGAAAAAAGCCGGCGCCACCGCCACCTTCGGCACCGATTACGATCTCGACACCGAACTCGGCGCCATCAAACCCCTCACGGGCGGCATCTTCTCGCTGTCCGATGTGATGGCGCTGACGTTCGATCTCACCTCGATCTCCACCGTCGAGAGCAAGCTCGAAACGCGCGTCGGGTTCACCTACGGCGAGTTCTACCTCTACATGGTCCTCCCGCCCAATGAAGGCCGCGCCACCGAACAGGTCTGGCTCCGCCACATGGCCAAGTCGCGCCTCGAACCCGCCGGCAAACCCGCGTTCTCCCCCGACAAACCCACGGAATGGGACTACAAGATCACTCCCATCCCCAGCGGTGACCCCACTTATCCGTTCGGCTACCTCCGCCAGATCAAATGATGAACGAATCCCCGCGCGCCCTGCTCCCCTCTCCCTTTCAAAGGGGAGCCGAGTCCAAGAAACGCCGCCTGTCGTGCCTGGGCGGCAAAGGGTCAGGGCGAGGGGGAAATCTCCCATGAATGAAAACCAACAGCCGAAACTCCGCGAGCCTCTCGAAATCGCCTACGAAGACGGCCGCCGCGAATCCATCATCGTCAAGCGCCTGTCCAACACCGACATGATGAAATGGATCGACCTCGGTTTCGACAAAGCCTTCCTCGTCTTCCGCTCGGTCGAACGCGCCGTTGTAGGCCGCGTGCCCTCGCGCGGCGATTTCCCCTCCCCTGGAGGGGATCAAGCGGTGGGTCAATCCTGGTTCGACTCCCTCACCCGGGACAGCGCCTTCGCCGTCGTCGAGCACGCCCTCGCCCTCAACCATTCGCCTGTCGAAAAAAAAGTCATGGCCGCGGTCCTGGAGAACCTCCAGTCCTGGTTGTCGTTGGCGACGCCACCGAATTCCTCCGCGCCCGCGGCCACCGTGTCGACGAGCTGACCGATTATGAGCTCCACGATGCCTTTGAATCCGCCTTCAAGAACTGGCAGCACAGCCTGGTCGAGTCCGCCTTTTACCACGGTCTGCCCTGGGTGGCCACACCGCGCGACTGGAGAAAATATTGCGACGAACTCCATCGTGCCATTGAAGGCAAGCCCGCCGCGCAATCCACCGCGAATCGGATGCTCAGCCAGTTCCTCGGTCAGGATTTGCCCATCATCCATTAACCATCAGCCATCGACCATCTGCCATGCCCAATAACGTCGCCGAAATCATCCTCCGCGTCACCACTGAGGGCACCCAAAACGCCCAGGCGCTTGCCGATAACCTCACGCAGATCGACCAGGCATCGCGACAGGTCAACGCCTCCGCGTTGTCCGCCGCCTCCGCGCAGCGCGTCTACACCCTAGAAGTGGTCAACACGCATTCGCAAATGGCCCGGCTCCTCCAGGATTGGAGCGACCTGGGAGGCCAGGTCGACCACTTCGCCGCGGCGACGCTGCGGAACTTTTCGTCGACTTCGGCGCACGCGCTAACGGAATGGATCGAAGGCTCGCACAACGCCCGCGAGGCGTTCCGCGAACTGGCCAACGAGGTCATCGAAGGCATCATCCGCATGATGATCCAACAGGTCATCGCCCACACGCTCGGCTCAGCCCTCAACGAAGCCGCCGCCGCGCAGGCCACTGCGACCAACGCCGAGATCACCGCCAGCGCCGCGCCCGCCGCCGCAATGCAGGGCGCCGCCTCGTACGGCGCAAACAGTTCGGGCGTGGGCGTCGTGCTCGCCGTGGTCGCCGCTGCCATCGCCATGCTGTTGGCCATGCGCCGCGCCGAAGGCGGACCGATCTACGGCGCGGGCTCGACCACGAGCGATTCGATCCCCGCCTGGCTGTCGAATCGCGAATACGTCCATCCCGCCGCCGCGCATGATTACTACGGCACCGCCGCGATGGACGCGATCCGCACGCGGTCGATCCCGCGCGAGGCGATCCATGCCGCCATGTCACGCCGCCGCTTCGCCGTCGGCGGTCCCGTGATGTCGTTCCCCTCCTGGGAGGGGATCCAAGGGGTGGGTCGCGACAGTTCTCCGCTGGCGGTCAACGTCGGCTCACCCAACGTCATGCTCGCCATCGGCGACGCCGAGATCGAACGCCTGGTCGCGTCGAGCGCCATGCAGAAAGCCCTGTTCGATCACTCGGCGAAAAATGCCGTTCGCACTTCCCGCCTCGTCACCCGCAACTCCAGTCATCGAGGGGAACAATGATCGGCGGCCTGACGATATTGCCGTTTCGACCGAATTGGGTTCACGGCGTCACACTTCGCTCGACGTATGCCACGGCGCAACGGATCGAATCGACCGGCGGAAGTATGACGCGCACGAGCGAACGCGACCATGGCCAGCGACAGATCAAGTTCACTGCGCTTCTCCACGAGGATTTCCGTCGTCAGTGGGACGCGTTCCGCGAGTTGAATCCGCCGGGCACATTGCTCGGCATCCCGTTATGGAGCGAGGAAGGAATTGTGCTGACGGCGCCGGCGGCAAGCGGGGCGCTAGCCCTACAAGTTTCCTCGACGGCGAACATCGACTGGCGCGGCGAAGCTGTGTTGGTGGCACAGGCGTCCCTGCCTGCGTTTGACCTCACAGTCGAAGGATTCGAGATTTCCAGCGTCACCGGCAACACGATCAATCTCGGCGCGGGCTTGGCGAACGCGTTTAACACGGGTGACGAAGTCCTGCCCCTCATGCGAGCGCGCCAGGTGGCGGATTATGCCGAGATGCTGCACACGCCGGAGACCAGCGAGATCGAGCTGACCTTCGACGAGGATCTTTCATTCATGTCCGCTGTCCAGTACTCCACCACCCCAGCCTACCCAACTTATCTGTCACTGCCCGTCCTTCCGCTCATTGCCGAATGGTCACAGTCACCGAAAACATTCATCACCAAGAGAACGCATTTCGTCGCCTCCGGCTTAAACACCCAGGTACTGGCGACACTTGGGAACTATGTCTCTCAGCGGATCGCGCACCGCGTCGGCATGGACGGCCGGACCGACCGTGCGCTGCTCTGGCAATTCTTCCACGACCGGAAGGGACGCTTCAGCCGCTTCTGGCTGCCGTCGCTGAAAAATGAGTTGAAGCTGGCTGCAAACGCGGCTCCGGCCGACACCACGCTACAGCTCGCCAACCTCGCGCAGTTCTCATCCCGGTACGCGCTCGGCGGCGACCTGCACCGCGCCATCTTCATCACGGACGGAGTCAACTGGTGGATTCGCCAGGTGATCAATCTCAGCGGCGGCACCAACCGCGTGACGATCGACTCTCCGCTTGGTGGCGCCGGCGTCCCTGCCGGCGGTTGTCAGATCGGGATGCTGACCCTCGTCCAGTTCGCCGCTGACGATCTGGAGATCGAACTCGATGCACCCGTCGTCGCCCGTGCCGACATCGCGTTCAACGAGCTGGAGAAGGAATACGGCGAGGTCGTCGAGGCGGAATCCGGCGATGCCTCGGGAACCCGTCAAGGACAGGAACTGATAGCGGCATGACGACGGAAATCCGAAAATTGAAACCCGAAATCCGAAACGTTCCATCGAATGAGTTTCGTGTTTCGACATTCGTGCTTCGAGTTTCCTCCCGATGAGAACGGTACCGATAGCTTGGACCGAACTTGAGACGGCGCGCGAGCGGAGCGTGGCGTTGCTGTTCCACATCTGGATCGCACGGGACGCTTGGAACAATGGCGCGACCGCCGGGAAGGTGACACCGCCGGTCGGCTGGGGATCGTGGTGCTACTCGTCCGGATTCCAGGGCAATGTGCAGTTCACCGACGCGGCGAACTACGCGCAGGATTGGCAGAGCGCGAACGGCGGCAACCCGATCACGCGCACGTACGAGCCGGCGGCGATCGAGTTCGATGCCAGCCAGGTGTTCCGCAAAGAGGATACGTCGCTCGATCCGCACGACATCACGCTGACGGTCGATCCGGCGTTGGAGCCATTCGCGGATTACGTGAACCGATCGTGGCCGCTGAAGTTTGGGATCACGATCTACAAGGTCCACCGGGCCGGGCCGTCGAGCATCGCGACCGTGCTCGATGACGAGACGCCGCCGAACACGATCACGCCCGCGGACGTGCTGTTCGTCGGGTACCTGAACGCCGACGACACGCTGGAATTGAATTCGGCCGGGCTGGAGTTGACGATCAATCCCGGGACGGGCGGCGACGGCGCGAGGGCGAAGATGGCGACGAGCTGGGACCACATCACGAAGGTGCTGGATCGGCTCGTGCCGCGGCCGGTGTTTTCGATCGATTGTCCGAAACAGGTTTACGGTACCGGCCAAGGCGCGGCGGTGGACTGCAATGCCGACATGCCTTCGATGCTCACCACGGGCACCGTGCTGCAGATGAACGGGATCGTCATCAGCGCGGTCGAGTGGGGGGCGCTCCCGAACGTATGGTTCGCCCAGGGCATGGTCGTTTACACGGCCACGGATCCGGTCAGCGGACTGGATTTCACCTTCACGCTCGATGTCAATGCCAGCGCGCAACGCACGTCGGACGGAGTGACGTGGGGCGATCTCTGGCTCTCGATGATCCCGCCGCTGCTGACGACAGGCACGGTCGTCCGGGCGTACGGCGGCTGCGATCGGTCGCGCGGCACGTGCATGGCGAGGTTCGTTCCCGCCGGCACGCAGCCCGCGCCAGCGGGCACATTCGTTCCCGGCTCGCTCCGCATCACGCTGCAGTTGCTGGCCACCGCCCTCGGCAACAATACGCAGAACCCGAAGGCAGCGCACGTCTGCATCAACGGCGCGCCGGTAGCGTTGACGATCGAAAGCTCACCGGTGACGATCCCCGCGGGCTCGGTCTGGATCGTGTACGGCCGCAGCAACGCCAACCAGGTCGGCAACATCTACGTCGGCCCCGGCACCGGCAATCCGTGGGACCCCTCCTGGGTCGAGCAGGGCTCGTCGATCATCACCACGCCGCCATTCTCGCTGGCCAGCGCCGTACCCGCGCTCGTCGCGCCGCCCGCGCAGGACGGTTATCACATCATCCTGTCGAATGATCAGGCGCCGGCAAGCATCGAGCAACAACCGAATGCGAAGAACGACTACGTGACGATCATCAGGTGCCCCGGCGGCTCGCCCGGCACGTTCGACTTCACGATCGCCTGGGTCGCCAACACCGGCACGGCCGTTGCCCTGGGCAACCTGGAGAATTTCGGCGGGACCGACATCCCGATCGAACATCCATCACTCGAAACGGCCTCGTGATGAAAGCACGAAACACCAAATCCCAAATCCGAAAGCCTTCGTTGACAGAGTTTCGGATGTCGACATTCGAGATTCGAGTTTTGGCGCCATGACAGGCTGCCTTCCATACTTCCGCATACCCGAGCGCATCGATGCGTTGCGACGACAACTCCAGGAATGGCAGGGCACCCGCTGGCAGCACGCCGGCAATCGCCCGAGCGAAATGCGCTGCGGGATCACCGGCGATTGCCTGTTCTGGATCCACGTGTTCAAAGCCATCGGCGCGCTGCCGCCGCACATCGAGATTCCGCCCTACCGCAAGATGGAGGCTGCCGCCGACAAGATGGCCATGCTGCGGCGACGGATCGAGGAGACGGGCCGGGCGGAGATGGTGTGGTGTAGCCGCGGCTCTGTGAGCCGCGAAAATGACGAACCGGGCACGCCTCATAGAGGCGTGGCTACACCGCGCGTGCCGTTGTTCCGATCGGGCGACGTGCTGCTGTTCGCGAGTGGCATGTCCGGCGCGCACTGCGGGCTGATCGTCCGCGATCCGCCGCCTCACTTCGTCCACCTCTCCCAGAACGGCCTCATCGAGGAGCCGCTCCTGCAGGCGCACTGGATCGACTCGCTCGTCTACGTCTACCGGCTTTTGGAGTGCGCCGACTCGTCGGCGCTTTCGGCAGCACGGCAAAGCGGTGACAAGTCACCGCGCTCCATAACAGCGGAGGGCGCCTAATGTCCCTCCTCGCCCCTCCATCAAACCCGGCGAATGCGACGCGGCGGATGAGCAACTCGGCGCGCATCGCCAGCAACGTGCTCGGCACGCCCTGGCCGGTATTGTGGGGCACGCGCGAATTGTCGGGCACGCTGATCGCATGGACGAACCACACCTACACGAACTCGGGTTCGTCCGGCAAAGGCGGCGGCCAGGTCGCGGCGGGTGAGAAAGATTACCGCACGTTCGCGCTCGGCTTGTGCCTCGGCCCGATCGACCGGATCAACGCGATCTGGTACGACAACACGCTGATCTGGTCCGGCAACGTCACGATCGCCAGCGCGGCCACATCCGCCAGCGCGACCCAGGGCGTCGGCTCGGTCGTGCTCACCGACAATGCCAATCGCGGCACGATCACGGTTTACTTCGGGCTCGAGACGCAGACGCAGGACCCGATCCTGGCGCAGTTCATTCCCGACGCGCCGTTCTACCGCGGCATGTGCTATGCGGTGTTCCACGGCGCGCGCAATGGCAAGAAAGGGTTCCGCATCGGCAACGCCGACACGCTGGCGCAGGTCGCCGTCAACGTCACGCGCGTCCCGCCAGCGGTGAATCCATCGTCATTCTCGGCGATCATGACAGCCCCGAATCAGCCGATCGGCATCAGCGCCCACATCGGCTCGCCCGACAGCCTGTACTCGCACCTGTTCACCCTCACCGCCACGCGGGGCGTGGATGATGGCCACCTCAACGTCACGATCACCGATCAGCCGAGCGGCCTGACCCCCATCCAGCGCGGCATCGTCAACGCCGCCAACGGCGTGGCCTTCAGTCTCGGCGTCAGCGGAATGCAGGCGACGCTGTCCTGGCCATCCAGCTCGTCGCCGCCGCTAGGGGCGTCCACCTCGGCCACATTCACCGTCAGCGCGCCGCTCGACAGCACGTCGGTCGTCGCCGCGTCGCAGGCCCTGATCGGCGTGACGCCCGATCTGTCCGGGTGGACCGGGCTGAAAGATGTGATGTACTTGCTGGTGCTCACGCCCGGCAGCAGCAACGCGACGCTCAATGTCGCCATCGGCATCGTGACCGGCATCGATACCGGCGGCGCGACCGTCGCCGCCAACGGCATGCCGTTCGCCGTGGGCACGTCGGGTCTGATGGTGACGCTCTCGTGGACGCCGGGCACATCGCCGATCGCCCCGGGCGGCTCGGTGCAGTACCAACTCCTCATCGAGGCCGATTCGGCCGCCAACAACGGCGGGGCGAACATCGGGTCGATGCTCTACGAGCTGCTGACGTCCACCATCTCCGGCTTCGCGCTCAATCCCGCGTTGCTCGATGCGCCGTCCTTCAACGCGTTCGCCAACAACAGCGCCTGGGCCGGGCTTAACTACATGACCACCGAGAAAGCCGACGCGCGCAGCCTCGTGCAGGACATCTTAAAGAACGTTCAAGGCGCGATTACATGCTCCAACGGCCTGATCGCCCCGCGCCTGATGGGGTTCCTGCCCAACGGATCGGTCGCGCCCACCTTGACCCTCGAAGCCGACGACGTGGTCGGCTACAAAATCCGTCCCGGCGCGTGGTACGAGATCCCGCAGCACGTGACGGTGCGTTACCGCGACTCGGGACGGTTTTATCGCGACACTGTTGCCTCGCTCCCCGGCGCCGGCAGCGCCAGCAACGACGAAAAACAAATCGAGCTCGACCTGCCGATGGTCACTGACCTGGCCACGGCGCGGTTGATCGGCCTGCGGATGAAAGCGCTCGAAGCCCTCCCCAAGAAGCCGGACACGCTCACCTGCGGCCGCGCCGCTTTCCCGGTCCAGTTCGGTGACATCATCGCGCTCAACAATCCGCAGATCGGCACGTTGCCCGGCGCCTTTGGCCATCAGCCGGGCAATCCGCTCGTTGTCCTCGCCGTGCGCGAGCAAGGTCCCGGCAGCGAACTGATCGAGTTGGACGTCGCGCCGGATGTGTTCGGCTACCTGCCCGTCGACATCCTGCCTACCGGCTCGGGCGGCAGCGGCCAGCCCGCCGGGCCGGGCACGCCCTACCTCGTGATCCTCTACCAGGACGCATTCGAGTTCCCGACCGAGTGGGCGACGGATGGCAGCAAGAAGTTCTGCATGTTCGCCGCGCGCGCCGATCCCGATGCGCAGGGGTTCACGCTCTGGGCATCGAGCGAGAATCCGCCGGTCGACTACAACGAGGTCGATACCGACGCGCTGTACTGCGCCGGCGGCCGGATCGTCTCGTTCACCGCGCCGCGATTCACGATGGACCGCGAGGCGTCGATCGTGTTCACCGCCGGCAGCCAGGACATCGACACCTGGCAGAGCGTCTCCGACAATGGCTGGTTCGGCATGGAGTTCCTTGTGCTGCTCGGCGGCGATGACTCGGCCCTGCTGTTCGCCGCGCAGAATCTGCAGTATCTCGGCAACGGCCGGTTCCAGATCACCGGCCTGTGGGGGCCGCTTTCCGACACGATCGGCGGCAGCGCCGGTGACAACATCTGGGCGTTCGCCTGGCAGCCGCCCTACAGCGTCGGCGCGTTGCCCAACTGGATCAACGGCGCCTCCATCCACTTCAAAGGCATCCCGTTCGGCTCGCGACTCTCGCCCACGCTCAACGCCGCCACCACCGCCCAGCACACGATCAGCTCGCGCGCGTTGCGTCCACGCATGGTCCAAAACGTCCGCGCCAACTGTGTCCCTTCGAGTTTCGGGCCTTCGTATTTGTCCGGTTCGGACATTGCCTTGTCGTGGGACCTGTGCAATCGGCTCTCTGGCTTCGGCGCGGAGACCAACCCGAGCCCGTTCGATCCGACGATCGCCAGCGAGGTCCGGCAATGCCAGATCGACGTGGTCGTCGGCAGGACCGTGGTCAACACCTACACCGCCAACACGCGCGCCGGCTCTGTGACCTCTGTGTCCTCCGTGGTTAATTCCGCCGTCTTTTCCGTGGCCTCCGCCTCCGGCCTGCAGGTCGGCGACGCGATCTCAATTTTCCATCACGGAGGCACCGGCATCGGCGATGGCGAGTGGTTTGGACGCATCGCATCGATCGTCGGCAACCAGGTCACGCTGATCTCGCCATTGGCCATCACGCCGTCCGCCGGCGACACGCTCAATCGCTACGAGGCCGCTGGCTTCGTCTACACCGCGGCCATGAACGCCGCCGACAATGGCGCGACCCCGCCGTCGTCCATCACCTTCAACATCTACGCGTACCTCAACGGCCTGCGCTCGCTGCGCGCCGCCGCGATCACTGTCACCAAGCAACCATGAACCCCGAATCGCTAAAACCGTCAAGACCGTTAAGAGACCACCCCACACTCAGTCCCCCTTTTGTCGGTTCTATCGGTTTTAACGGTTTTAACGGATTTACCCTATGAGCACACTCCCAGACGGCATCGATGACGGCACCGGCTACGCCCAGACACCCGGCTCCAGCTACGCATTGTTTCCGACCGCGTTGCAGAAGGCCGCGCAAATGCACACGGAGGCCGAGAGCATCAGCTTCAACGGCCTGGTCAAGGACGGCACGATCCTTGGCTCGCATCAATGGCCCATCCAGACCGTCCTGATGTGGATCGAGATTCGTGCCGATGGCGACGCGCCCAGCGGCAGCGCATCGACCGTCCAGGTCTCGATCGGTGGGACCCTGCAGAGCCAGGTCTTCTCACTCACTGCCGGCAGCAATTACTCCGGCCTAATCTCGGTCAATGGCGGCGCCGGCTACACCGTGGCCGCCGCCACAACCGTCGTAGTCACACTCGTCAACGGCAACGGCGCATCCGACGTCAAAGTCCGGCTCCACTACCAGAAAGTCATACTATGAAATCGAACACTGCTCTGAGCCACCAATCCACACGAATGAAACGCGAATCATCCGTGACAATTCGTGTCCATTCGTGGCTTCCGTTGTGCGCCGTTCTCCTGTCTCCCGTCTTCTGTCTCCTGTCTCCTCCCGCTCATGCCACCAATCTCTATCCCGTCGGCGTGGGCAACGGCGCAACGACGGCCAGTGGCGACATGCTGGTGTTCCCGGGCGCGACACTCTCGGTCAGCAACGTGCCCGGCGGCGGCCGCGTCGTGACGCTCTCGGGCCTGGTCGGCTCGGGCGGCGGAACGCAGACGGTCCTCGTCTCCTCGAATTGCATCGCGATCGTCAACTTGGGCGGCGGCACCAACAGTATCGCGGTCGACACGAATTGCCTCGTCAGCGAGCTGAACGTCCCGGGTCTCACCAACAGCCTGGTGGCGCAAGCGTCCCTGCTTGCGGTCAGCAATTACCTCGCAACCACCCTGACGAGCAGCGGCGTGACCAACGGCCTGGCCACGATCAACTTCGTGAACACGCTCAGCAACTGTTTCGCGGTGGGGCAAGCGTCCCTGCTTGCCAACATCAATTCCGTCACCAACGGCTTCATCGCCAATGTCGTCAGCGGCGGAAACTCGGGTAACGGCGGCGTCAGCGTCTCGGGCAATACGGCGACGATCACATTCCCGATCGGCGCATCGGTGTTCGGCACGAACTCCGTGGCCGGCATCAACAGCCTCGTGTCGAACGTGACGATCAACGTCTCCGGGAATCTCAAGATCGCCACGACGGCATCGACGACGGGTGGCACCATCACGATCGCCGCGACCGCGCCGCTGACCAATTACGACTGCGCCATCTTCCACAACTTCTCGCCCGCCACCAGCAATGATTCGATCGGGTTCTTCTACGGCAATTCCTACGGCACGAACGGCACGGGCACCATCCCGAACCTCGACACGACGGACGGCATCACGAATCGGCTCTATTCGGTGGCGACATGCACGTCGACGAATACGCAAAACGGCGTGGCATTCTGCAAGCTCATGGTCCCGCCTGGGCAGACGAACCTCACAGCGCTCGGGATGCACTTCAAGATCGATCAGGCCCAAAATTCCAACATCGCGATCCAGGCGTCGTCGGGGCTGCTCGGGGCGAGCACGATCTTCACCGCCCAGGTCGCATCGGTTGGCAGCGACGTGGTAACCAACCTGCAGACTGCCGGGACCTGGCTGACCAACAATCTCGCCGGCCAGCGGCTTGATCTGCGCTGGAACGTGGCGATCTCCACCAGCAACGTTAACGCCACAGCTCAAGTCGGTGTCGGCCAGGACTTCAAATGGATTCAACAATGAGAACCAAGTATCTAGGTGCCGGAGTGTCGAAGTGCCTGAGTGCGTTGGTGGCTTCGGCGCTCATGTACTCATGCACTTCCGCACTTGCGGTGGACGGCGGTGAACTCAACCGCTGGCGGGATAGCGGCCAAGGTTGGTGGCTCGGCTCGGGATTGTTCAGCGTCAGCAACGCGACCGAGCCGTGGACCGGCGCGCGCGGCGCGGTCAGCAACGGCGCCACACTCGCCAGCACCAACGGCGTCTACGCCATGCGCTTCAACGGCTCCTCCACCTTCATCGACATCCCCTCCCAGCCGCGCTTCAACTTCAGCTCAGCCTCAGACCCGACGACGGTCATCTGCACGGGGCCGCCCCCGAACGGCATGCAAGGCATGTGCAGCGATGGGCAGGTGATCTACTGGTCGAGCGGCAGCATCGTATACGTCTTTACGGCGTCGGGACAGGCCGTGACGAATTGGAGTATCAGCGCGGGCCATTGCAACGACGCGGCGTGGTGGGCGGCCAACGACAATCCCATCGGTACGAACGTAATACTGTGGTGCGGCGGTAGCGTGGCTGGGCCAACCAACGGCACCTTGTACGCATACATGACCAACGGCGTGGCTGCGGGAACGTGGGACCTCGGACATGGATCGTCCCTGACGAATATCGGAGCCGTAGCGCACACCGTGTCCAATCAGTTCGGGATCATCAGCCAGTCGGTGGGTGGCTACGTCGACAGCATCGCCTCCGTCTACCTCGGCGCAAATGGTGCCTGCTCTGTCGCCTGGACCAACTCCCTTCCCACGATCCTTGGGCTCTACCCGCAGGGCTCCGCCGGCACGAACGGCCACATGTACGCGCTGTATGATCTTGACAGTGTCGACAAGGTCTACACCGCGGCGATCTACGACTTCGGCATCGGCACCAACGGGTACACCTACAACGGGCTAATGCTATGCGCCGTGCCGACGCAGACCGAGAACGACGGCATGACGTGGTTCCAAAGCACGCTCATCATTGGTGGAAACCAAACCGTTAACAGCTACAGCGGCACCGTGCGCCGCACCTCCTGGCCGATGGTCGTCAAACATGGATTCACGCTTTCGGCGTGGGCCACAAAGGAAAGCAATAGCGGCAATCTGAATCTTGTCACGAAGTTCTATGGCAACACCGGAGGCCGCAGCTGGATCATGGACAATATCAACGGCCAGCTTGGGTGCTACCTGCGCGACACGAACGACTCGTCGTACATTTTCCAAGGCGGCTATGGCTCAGGAGTGGGCGGCGGGACGAACTTCCCGCTGTATACCTGGCACAACTACACCATCTCTTTCGACGGGATGAACCTAATTGCCTACACGGACGGATACGTCGCTTATGCCAGCCCGACCCCGATAAACGCGGCAACCGGCCTCGCGCTTGCGTCGCCGACCGACGTGCTCATCGGCTCAATTGTCGGGTCGCAGTACTGGATGGGATTCATGAAAGACGTGCGCGTCTGGAACCGTCCGCTCTCCGCCGCCGAGGTCAAACGACTCTACTTGGAGGGGCCGTGATGTTCGTCGCGTTCCAACACGTAGACCAGTGCTCCGGCGAACAAGGACGGCCACTTCTTCCAAGGCGTGTACGGAAGGCCGTACTGGCCGTCCATTCGCACGACTCTCAGTCCATAGACTGAGGCCCATTGCCGGAAGTCCTTCGGCGTCCAGTGCCGCACATGTTCCTTGACGTGAAATTGGATGGTCGTCAGCGGGAACCTCCCGAGCACTGCGAGTCGGAACCGGCTCATGATGAAACCTACATTCGGCACAGAAACAAGGAGAGCCTTGCGAAACGCATGCTTCAGGTGTCGAAGAGCCGTCTCGGCGTCCGCAACGTGCTCGATGACCTCGAAGCACGTCACATAGTCGAACTGGCCGGAGATCGCGTCGCGGCTGATGTCTGCTTGGACGGCGTCGACGCCCCGCTCGCGGAGCATGGCTACTGAGCGCGCCGACATATCCGACGCGCTGCACCTGACACCTGGCTTTCTCGATCGCAGGTAGTCGATGAACTGGCCTGTCCCCGCACCCACGTCCAGCAGTGTGCTGCCGTCCTCGATCAGGTTCGCGGCAATCTCCCACCGATGCTGGATATCAATCTTTCCCCCGCGCTTTTCCCAGTAACCGTCATAGTCACCGAAATCGTTCAGTGGCGCGGGGCGGATGTGGTAGCGGACTTCCTGGAACAGCCGTCTCACAACGTACCGCTGCTCCCGAAGCCGCCATGGAATGCACCGTTTGAGAAAGCTCTTTAGTGACATTGTGCCGACCATATCGTGGTCGTGTCCGTTGCTTCTCCCTACTCCAGCGCCGCCAGTCGGGGCTCCAGCCAGTCGGCCACGGTTTTCCCCGAAGTAATCAGCCGCGACAAACTCAGCGCGTTGTATGAATCCAGCCACAATCGACACGCGGATTCCTTCGTCGCGGCCTCTTCCTGGTGAAACATGACCTCGACGAATTCCTTGCCCTGCAACTCGAACGCGCTGACCTCGACGTTCCGGCATTGCCCGGCGGATTGTTTTCCCGTCCGCGAGTCGGTCGCGACGCTCTCAATCAACTGCGCGATCGCCAGCGCATTGGTCGGCGCCACTTCGCACGCCGTCTCGAGATGGTTGAGCCGGCACTGAATCCGGATCGTGGACTTCCCCGGTTCGACGATGCCGGAAACCAGCACCTCGACACCGCCAATCCGGCTCTCGCACTCGCCGATCCTGGTCACAAACCGGGTCGGTTGCGCCGGCCGCGCGGGCGCATTGGTCTGCGCCGTCACGGTCCACACGCCGCACAGCATCACGAGGCAATATCCGATGGCCTGTTTCACCCTGTATCTTTCTTGCGCTCGGCGTCCCCGACCCCAACACAAGCGCAGGGCGCGTCGCCACCCCACCAAACAGCAGGTTCCATGCTCGCAATCGAACCATCTCGTCACCTGTTTGACCCGCGGCGGCGATGTTGTCCCAGCGTCCCGCCCCCCCCATCGGCACGATCTCCATCGCACCGCCGCCGGGTTACCACACACCCGGTTGCCTATGTAATAACTCCTCCATAAGGTGCTTCGATACCATCTGGGTAGGCCGATCCAACTTCGCGCTAACGCTGACCGGTCATGCGCCGTTGTCTTGCATTATCCCGTTGACCTGCAAGCCAGATATGGTTTATCCTGCGGGCCATTGTGGGTCGTGGGTGGTGACCCCACGCAAAAACCAACAACTGAGGCGATATCATTATGCATACACTATCTCGGATTATGCGGGCTGCCAGGAGACAATCCGGCCAAAGTCTTGTGGAATACGCGCTGATTCTCGCATTGATCGCCGTCGTGGCCGTTCTGATTCTCCAAGGACTCGGCGCTCACGTCAACAACACGCTGTCGAGCGTCAACACGAATCTGCCCTGAACTGCTTACGCCCGGCGCGGCGTGGCGACTGCGGCAAGACCGCGTGACATCCTTCACCGTTGGCAAAACCAACCGAAGGAACTCCACGCCTGAAACCATTTCTGGACGTCAGCAGCGACCGTTTCGGCATCAGGGCCGCGACGCTTCAACAAGACAGCGCACGCGCGCTCGAGGGTCGCGCCCCGCTGGATCGCGCGCAACACTTCGTACTGCTCGCGCGTGAGTGCCTTGTAGTAAACCGAGCAGTTCATCCGATGAACCGCAATATACTGTTGCCGCGGTTTCAGGCCGCGAAGGTTGAGCCGCGTGGTGTGCCGACTGTGGATCTCGACGGCGTTGCTGGCTTCGCCCCGCAGGCGTTCGTCCCCTTGTTTTGCCGCCAGAAGCAAATCGTCGACGGGATATTGCACGTCGAGCAGCGTGATGTACGGCTGCAACGCGAGGCGGACGGTTGACGGATCGCGTCCCAGCAAATCGTCGACGGGAACAACGGGCCTGGCGCCTTCGTCGAACGCGACGATGTGCGCCCATTCAATGCGAGCCATGTCGAGCGCCAACCGCACGTGCGGTGCGATCCAATTCGGCTCCGCGCGCAGGAATCTCTCCAGCCGGCTGCCGAGATTGCGCAATGAGAAAGAAGCCGACGGGTATTTCGCGAGATAGGCGCGGGCCAGCCGGTCGAACTTCCGCTGGCCGATCACCGCGCGCAGGCCGGGATAGTCGTCGTAGAAACAATCGAGGATGCGAAACCAATACTGGCGGTTGTAGATTTCCAGCCGCTCGAACGACGTGAGCCGGTCGTTGGGTTTGATGATCGCGTTCGCGACCGGGCCGGATGATTGCTGCATCCGGTCGCCCGCCGCCAGCGGACGCATGATCGCGCCGGCCATCATCGCCTGCAGTTCGCCGAGCTGTTTCGCCGTGGCGACCCTACGCGAGCGTGGCCGGATGCGCGACCTGGTCGATGAATTTGTTCGCCTTGAGCGCTTCATTGTGGACCTCGTCAAACGACGGGATGCTGTCATCCCACTCCAGCAGCGTCGCGGTCTTGCCGACCAGTTGGGTCGCGTGCGCGTACAACTGCCAGACGGGATCGAGCACGGGATGATCGTGCGTATCGAGGATGTACTTCTTGAACTTGGAATGGCCCGCGATGTGGAACTGCGCAACGCGATGATGCGGGACGTTGTTGACGTAGTCGTACGGATTGAAATTGTGATTCTTCGACGAAACGTAAATGTTGTTCACATCCAGCAGAATGCCGCAGTCGGCCTGCTCGACGACCTCGGTGAGGAATTCCCATTCGGTCATCTCCGACTGATGAAACTCGGCGTAGCTGCTGACGTTCTCAACGGCAACCGGTATCTCCAGGTAATCGCGGACGGCGCGCACTTTTTCCGCGGTGACTCTGGCCGCCGCGAACGTGTACGGCATCGGCAACAAATCGTGCGTGTACCGGCCGTCCACGCTGCCCCAGCACAAGTGATCGGAAAGCCAGGGCGTTTTCGTGCGCTGGACCAGCGCCTTGAGCTTGCGGAGATGTTCGCGGTTCAGTTTGTCCGCGGAACCGAAATACATCGACACGCCGTGCTGGACGACGCGGTATTGTTCCAAGATTTGGTCGAGCACCTGGAGCGGGCGACCGCCGTCGACCATGAAGTTTTCGGAGATGATTTCGAACCAATCCACGACGGGCTTGCGCGTCAGGATGTGCTGGTAATGCGGCACGCGCAGGCCGATGCCGATTCCGTACTCGGTGAAGGCGTTGAACGGGTTGGCAGGCATGGTGTGGAGGGGGCGGCTCGCGCCGCCCCCCATCCCAATCACACAGGGCTTCGAACCGACTAGTTCGACTTGTTGGTGTTGCAGCCGCCCTTGCCCTTGCAAGAGTTCTGGCCTTTGCAGCCGTTGTCGCCGCCCTTGCAGCCGCCCTGCCCCTTACAGCTATTCTGGCCTTTGCAGTCGTGCTTGCCCTTGTCGCCGGTGTCGTCCAACTGTCCCCAGCTCGTCAGGCTCGTGCCCGTCGTGGCCGTCGTGGCCTGTTGGCTGGCGTACGTCCGCGCGACCGCGCCAGTCATCAAACCGGCGAGGGCTGCGCCTGCGACCAATGCTCTTGTGCTTCTCTTCATGCTTCTCCTCTGGTTGGGTGTTTGGTTTGTTTTGGGCCACCAATCCCGCCACGCCCGACGGGACCAGCATTCCTGTGACATTGATGAGAAAGCTCTGTCGAGGGGATGGAAATAGCGGGGCGGCTGGCCGGAGCGCAATCTCGGTGCGTCAAATCTGGCCACGCCGCGCGAAAACGCATTATCGAATTGCTCCCAGCATATCCGTAGGATGCTCGCCAAGCCGGTTGGTTCCGCTCTTTCTCGCTCATCGTCCACCGTACCATGACTACGATTCGCAGCCCGAATTGGATTTGCCGGGACGCGGTACGCCCGCCACGTCTCGTCGCGAATGTCTCACGCCGCGGCGCATCATAGCGGAATACGCCACCAAACGCAAACCGAAACGGGCCGTCCGCCTGGATCACGCCTTTTTCTGGCCCCGGACGCGGGCGATGATGGCGTCGAGGGAAAAAAAGCCCGGCCCGAAGATCAGCACGATGATCGCCGTGAGCATGAACAGGAACTCGTCGGCCGACACAAACGCGTCGGGTTTGCTGAAGATCTGGTGCACCTTGTCGGGGTCGGCCGTCAGGTAGGCGATCACCATCGTGAAGATCAGCGGCACCGTCGCGATGCGCGAGCCGAGGCCGAGCAGCAGCAGCAGCCCGCCGAAACACTCCGTGCTGCCGGCAAGGACCGCATTCAGCTTCGGCAGGGGAATGTTCAGACTGGCGAAGAACCCGGCCGTGCGATCGAGATGCATCAGCTTGCCCCGGCCCGTCAGGAAGAACTGCCAGCCCCAGTACAGGCGGATGATCAGCAGGAAGGGAGATTGGAGCCTGGAAACGAGACCGACCCAAACGCGGTAGAGTTTTTGCATGAATTCCTCCTGGCCAAATCAACGATGGCCCGTTCGCCACGCAACCCGATTCGCCGAAGATACTTCTTCACGATACGAATTTCAATGCGCGACCGCTCCGATAACGACGGCCCCAGTTCGTCGCTGCTTCCGTTGGGAGGGCTACGTCCGTCGCGGCCGAAGCGCGGGGTGAACGTGGCGGATCGCGCCCTCCAACGGCAGTTGCTTCTCACCAGTTACTTGACCAGAGGCTCGGCACGCGGATCAGCCCAGCCGCTGTAGAAAACAGCACGGTCATCAGAACTCAGGTCCGCGCAACCACCGACAAGCGCACCGGCGCACACGAATAGCAGCAGCACACAGATTCGCCGGGCGTACACAGTGGTACCTGTTTTCGTTGACGATTGAGCCACGTTGCCACCCGCAAGCATACCACACATACGATGCAACGCAACCGGCCTTGTTCCAAACCACCGCGACACTCCGCCGCTTCCCCAGGACGCCAGCCGTGGCGGATCGACGTGCTTCGTGTTCCATAATCTCGCCGCGGCCGAATCCCGGCTTGAATTATGCCCGGGTTTGCCGCAACGTCGCCAGCGTCGGCTCGAATGCCCGAGCCCCCCGGAGGATAGGACAATGCCCAAGGAACCGACCAGTATCCCGCTGGAAACGTTGGTCAGGGAAGCACGACGGGCCAGCGAACGCGCCTACTGTCCCTACAGCAAGTTCCCCGTTGGCGCGGCGGTCCTGGGGAGGTCGGGAAAGATCTACACGGGCTGCAATGTGGAGAACGCGGCGTACGGCTCGACGATTTGCGCGGAGCGAAACGCCATCTTTCAGATGGTCGCCGCCGGCGAGCGAGAGATCGAAGCGGTCATCATCTACACGCCGACGAAGATCACCAGCGCTCCCTGCGGCGCCTGTCGCCAGGTGATCAATGAGTTCGGCCCGAACGCGCGGATTATCAGCGTGTGCGACACGGGGGACCGGGTCGACGCCCCGCTCAGTGACCTGCTGCCCCACGCGTTCGGCCCGAAGAATCTGCCCTGAGAGGGCGGACGCCCGAATCAGGCATTCGGCTTTGCACACACCGGTCGCGACAGGAATGTCGCTCCCACGGACCCAACGCTGTGTTTGTTAGCGGCTCCAAGCCAATCACGCCATCGGTGTCTGCGGACTCGTCGCCGTGGTCTGGGGGGCGAACACATCGTATGGGGGACCGTACTGGGCCAGGTAGAATAGCGAGTAGGACCGTTTGAAGATGAGCACGGGCAACAGCAGGACCGTGCTGATGTACGGCACGAGCAACAGACAACAGAAGCAGCACGTGACCACGGCGGCGACGACGACGATCAGGCCCAGCACGATCGCCAGCACGATCTGAAATAGCAGATACAAAATGAAGCGCCCGACGTTGACCGAGAGCAACCCGAGGAACTCCGACCAGGCCGCGAGGCATTTCGTGCCGCGCAGCATCATGATCGGCACGACGAAATCGACGGTGAGTTTTCGGATCACGCAGAACAAGATCCCCACGGCGACCAACATCAGAAGCAAGGGCATCAGGCCGAGAACAATCTGCAAGATGCCGTCTCCCTGGTGGACGAGCCGGATCGCCGTGATCCCCGTGAATACCAGCAGGGACACGACAGGGACCAGTGAAATGAGCCAGAGCACCAGTCGGAACAGGAACAGGCTGTTGGCCGCCGCGGCGTAACGGGTCCACGGGACGTCGATCTCCGCCTTGTTGAGCGCGACGCAGTGAAGAAACATGAATGCCCCGCGGCTGTGAAGCCACGTGAACAATACGCCGAGGGCGAATGCAAAAATGACCACCGCGATAGCGAGCGGAAGGATCCAGTTCAGGTTGTTCACCACGTAATTGTGGGCATGATCGAACCATTGCCGGAAACTCTCCATGTCGCCGGGCTGGTATTGCTTGTGGGATGGGAAGTTGAAGCTGGCGCCGCGTTCACCGATGGTGGCCAGCCAGGCGCCGAACCCGATGGTAAACCACTTGCCAAGGTCGAACGGGTGGAACAACAGGAGCTTGACCCGTTCGATGGCCCGGTTCACGGGCTCGGTGACGCTGACGTATATCGGCTGGGCACTCATCGCTCGTTACGAGCCATGCGCTTCTCTTCGGATCGGAGCGTATTCGATTTCGCCGCGGTAGGGAAGGACTTTTGTCCGGAAAAAAACCTTGCACAATGCTGCTTGACGGCTGGGGCGCGGTTTTGTAAAAGTGGCGCGACTCGAATCACTTCGGGCTGCGGCTGCGGTCGCGGCGCGGTGGGTCGAAGGAGCTTGTCGATTTGTGGAGGGCGTTGGGGAGGACGCATTGGGGGAGTTTTAGCGGCCCCGGGAAAAGACGGGGTACATGTTGATGTTTGGCAATTTTCTAAACTATTTCTCGACCGATATTGGGATCGATTTGGGAACCGCGAACACGCTGGTGTACGTGCGTGATCGCGGTATTGTTTTGCGAGAGCCGAGTGTGGTCGCCATCCAAACGGGGACGAGCCACGTTCTGGCGGTAGGAGAAGAGGCGAAACGGATGTTGGGCCGCACGCCAGGCAACATCCAGGCCATTCGCCCCATGAAGGACGGTGTCATTGCCGATTTCGAAGTGACCGAGGCGATGCTCCGCTATTTCATCAGCAAGGTGCACAACCGCCGCTACGGCATCAAACCGCGCGTCATCGTTGCGGTTCCGAGCGGCATCACCGAAGTGGAAAAGCGGGCCGTTAAAGACAGCGCCACCCACGCCGGGGCGCGGGACGTTTATCTCATTGAAGAACCGATGGCGGCCGCCATCGGGGTTGGGCTGCCGGTGCAAGAGCCGGCGGGCAACATGATTGTGGATATTGGCGGCGGCACGACCGAAGTGGCCCTGATCAGCCTGGCCGGTATCGTGCTCAGCCGAAGTGTGCGTGTGGCAGGAGATGAACTGGATGAAGCCATCATCCAGTATATGAAACGCGCTTACAATTTGATGATTGGCGAACGCATGGCGGAGGATATCAAGATCAAGATCGGTTCGGCCTACCCGCTCGAACAAGAGCTCACCATGGAAGTCAAGGGACGCGACCTGGTGGCGGGCCTGCCGAAGACGTTGACGATCACCTCCGAGGAGGTGCGCGAAGCGTTGCAGGAGCCGGTCTCGACCATCGTCGAGAACGTCCGCGTCACGCTCGAGCGCTGCCCTCCTGAATTGGCGGCAGATCTCGTCGACCGCGGCATCATGCTGGCGGGCGGCGGGGCGCTGATTCGGGGCATCGACAAGCTGCTCGCCGAGGAAACGGGGTTGCCCGTCCACATCGCCGACGATCCGCTCAGCGCGGTGGCGATGGGCACGGGCGTCGTGCTCCAGGAACTCGGCTACCTTGAGAAACTCGCCAAGAATTCATCCTAGAGTAAGCCCCCCTCCTCCATCCACCAAATGACTGGTTCGCAGCAGGCCTGCAGCCTGCGACGACCGGTTGAATACAGGGTTTTGTTTGAACCGTAGAAATTGGGTCATTGTCGGATTGCTGGTGGTGGGCTGGATTGTGTTCCTCGGCCAACCGACCAGATTCTCGACGAAGTTGCGTATGGTTTTTGTACAACTGTGCACGCCGTTCGTGGAACTGGGCGACTATTTCCCGTTCGTCCAGTCCCGTCGTCAACTCGCCCGGGAAAACGAGCGGTTGCGCCAGGAGAATGATGTTCTCCGTCAGGAAGTCCGCGCCCTCGGCGAAACCGGTCGCGAGAACCTGCGCCTGCACCAGCTCCTGGACGTCAAAGAGCACAGCGCGTTTCACACCGTCACCGCCCGCGTCATCGGGCGGGATGCGTCGAATTGGTGGCGGAGCCTCCAGATCGACCGCGGCAGCAACGACGGCCTGGCCGACAACATGGCCGTGCTCAACGCCGATGGCCTGATCGGCAAGACGACCTCGGTCACCCGCGGCCAGGCGCGCGTCCTGTTGATCACCGACCAGAACTGCAAGGCGGCGGCGCTGCTGCAGGACACGCGCGAGCCGGGCGTTGTGTCGGGCAACCCGACGGCGTTCAGCGTGTCGCCGCATCTGACCATGACGTACGTCAACCGCGACGCGAAGATCGCCCAAGGCGAAAGCGTGATTACTTCCGGCCTCGGCGGCGTCTTCCCGAAGGGCATTCTCATCGGCGCCACCGCGCGCGCCCGAATGAATCGCCAGACCGGCATGTATCAGGACGTGGACGTTGTGCCGGCGGTCGACTTCCGCCGATTGGAAGAAGTAATCGTCATTACGAAATCGGAATGAACACCCTCATCGCCATCACTGGAATCCTGATCGCCGTGGCGCTCCAAGCGCGGATGCCGGCGCTCGGGTGGCTCGGCGGCGTGCGCCTGGAATTCCTGCCGGCTGTTGTCGTCTATGCGGCGCTGACCATGCATCGGCGGCGGGCGTTCCTGCTCGCGCTGGCCGCGGGGCTGGCCCAGGACGCCTTGTCGGCCGCGCCGTTTAGCATCTCCGCGCTGGCTTATGGCATCTCTACCATTGTGATCACGAGCCTGCGTGAAGCGTTGGACCGGGATTTGCCCTGGGTCCAGTGGAGCGCCGGCGCGTCAACGTCCATCGTCGCCTCAGTCATTGCGTTCTTCGCGGTCGGTCTCTCACTCGGTAACATTTTCAAGATGCTCGAGGTTGCGTCCATCAGTGGCGTGCTGGCGGTCGCGCTGTTTTTCGCCGCCGACTACGCCCGGTTGGCCTGGGGGTTTGAATGATCATCAGCGCGCCGTTCCGTGAACGCAACCCGCGCCTGCAGGCTGTCGGCACGATCATCGGCATCGGGCTGTTCGTGCTGCTCGCCGCCCTGTGGCATGTCCAGGTGGCGCACGGGGGAGATTACGATAACAAGCAGGAGAACCAATCGTTGCGCCGCATCCGCGTTCCGGCCGCCCGTGGCGAGATCGTCGATCGCAATGGCGCGATCCTCGCCAACAACCGGCCGAGCTACGACGTGGCCATCTACCTCGACCAGCTTGGCCGCGTCTCGAAACGGACGAACGTCGTCCGCGTCGCCCAAGCCAGCCTGGTTGCCATGAGTACCGCGTTGGGCATGCCGGTGACGATTACCGACCGGGACGTGCTCACCCACTACGAGACGCGGGGGCCTCTTCCGCTTCCCGTGTGGCGCGACCTTCGCCCCGAGCAGGTCGCGGCGTTCGCCGAACGGGCCAGCACGCTGCCCGGCGCCGACCTGATCGTCATGCCCGTCCGCCAATACCCGCAGGGATCGCTGGCTGCGCATCTGTTGGGGTACGTCGCCAAGGCTGACGATAGCGCTGAGGACGAAATCGAGAAGTTTTATTACTACCAGCCGGATCGGGTTGGAAGACAAGGCGTCGAAAAAGCTTGCGACGAGTATTTGCGCGGGTCGCCCGGCGGACGGACGATTCGCGTGAATCCGGCCGGCATGGTCGTCAACGATCTCGGCGAAAAAGAGGCGGAGACGGGCGGGCGCGTGACCCTGACCATCGATGTGCGGCTGCAGCGCATTGTCGAGCAGGCGCTCGCCCATGCGTCCATTCCCGCGGGCAGCAGTTTGCGAGGCGCGGCAGTGCTTCTGGATCCGCGCACGGGCGAAATTCTCGCCATGGCCTCAGTGCCCGCGTTCGATCCCAATATCTTCAATCCGGGCACTCCGCCGCAGACCATTCAAGCCGTCCTGACCAATCCGGCCAGTCCGATGCTCAATCGGGCCATCGGCGCGTCGTATGCGCCGGGATCGACCTTCAAGCCGATCACGCTGCTCGCGGGGTTGGAATCCGGCGCGATCTCGCCGCGCGATACGATCTCATGCGCGGGCTCGGTGCAGATCGGCAATTGGCGGCGCCCGTTCACGTGCTGGAGCAACAAGATCGGCGGCCATGGCCGGGTCGACGCGTATTCGGCCATCGTCGATTCGTGCGACATCTGGTTTTACGAGGAAGGCATGAAGACCGGCGTCGATGCCATTACGAGGACTGCCGCCGAGTTTGGGCTTGGAGAGCCGACCGGCTTTGATCTTGGCAACGAGCACACGGGGCTCGTCCCGACGCCAGCGTGGAAGCGGATGCAACGGCGAGAGAAATGGTGGGAAGGCGATACGGCGCAATTATCCATCGGGCAGAGCTTCCTGTTGGCGACGCCGATGCAGATGGCATGCGTAGCCGCCGCGTTCGCCAATCGCGGCACCTGCCTGCACCCGTATGTCGTGAAGCAAATCGAATCGTCCGATGGCCAGGTCGTCCACCAGGGTCAGCCGGATGTGCGCGCGCGTTTGACTGCCAAGCCGGACCAGATTGAGTTTGTGCGTCACGCCATGCTCGGCGCCGTGCAGGAGACCAAGGGAACCGCCCACGCCGCCTCGGTGTCCGGGCTGGCCATCGCGGGCAAGACCGGCACGGCGGAGATCGACACCAAGACCGGCCGCCGCAACCGGGGGTGGTTCATCGGCTTTGCGCCGTACGATAATCCGCAGGTCGCGTTGGCGGTGCTGATCGAGGACGCGCTGAGCGGGAGCCATACCGCCGCGCCGATTGCCGGCGACATATTTGCCCGGGTGTTCGGGAAGAGTGGAAGGACTTCCATCATCCTGGAAGACACGAATTATGCCGATTGAGAAATATACCCGCCTGCTCAAGCGCATGGATTGGCTGTTGTTCAGCGCCATGGTCGCGCTGGCCGCCGTCAGCATCCTGTTCATTTACAGCGCGTCCTACCACGGCCCCGGCCAACCCGTCCGTGATTTCTACAAGATGCAACTGGTATGGTTCGGGATCGGGCTGGTGGTCTACCTCGCGACGTCGCTGGTGGATTATCGTCTCATCTGTCAATGGGCCACGGTGTGGTATGCGTTCGCCCTGGGATTGCTGGTGCTGGTTCTGATGATCGGCGTCAAGGTCTACGGGGCGCGACGCTGGCTCGGGTTGGGGAGTTTCGGCATTCAGCCGGCCGAAATCGCCAAACTCGCCACACTGCTGGCGATCGCCTATTACCTGTTTCACCGCAGCCGGGAGTCAGGCCGCCAATGGGCCACGGTGGCCGGCGCCCTGGCCATGACGGCCGCGCCGGTCATCCTGATCATGCTCGAGCCGGACCTCGGTTCCGCGCTGGTCTTGATTCCGATCTGTTTCGGGTTGATGTTTGTCGCAGGTGTGAAGGTAAAGCGTTTGGCGTTCGCGGCCGTATTGGGGATTGCCCTGGCCGGTATCGGCCTGCCCATCATGTGGAAGTTGCGAGAGAATAGAACGGGCCACCGGAATTATCAGAAGGACCGGCTGACTGTCTTCTTCCATCGGGATTACGACCCGCGTGGCGCCGGCTGGAACCTCAATCAGTCGCTCATCGCCGTCGGATCGGGCGGCCTGACCGGCAAAGGCTACCTCCAGGGCACGCAAAACCTGCTCGGCTACCTGCCCCGTTCCGTCACGCCGAACGATTTTCTGTTCAGCGTCATCGCCGAGGAGGAAGGGTTTGTCGGCAGTCTTGTCATCGTTTTGTTGTACGCCGTACTGTTGTTTTCCGGGCTACGGATCGCCGCCAACGCGCGCGACCGTTTGGGAATGCTTCTGGCCACGGGTGTGGTGGTCATGCTGTTTTTCCATATCTTCATCAACGTGGGCATGACGATCGGCCTGATGCCGGTCACCGGTCTGCCCCTGCCATTACTCAGCTACGGAGGATCGTTCGTGTTGGCCAGCATGACCGCTCTCGGGCTGTTACAAAACATCTGGATTCATAGGAGGATCTACTGACCGTGGACGCAATCAAACAAATCCTGAAAAAGGGCGAAGAACTGCTCACCGGACGCCGCAAGAAACGCATCTTCAAGGAAATCATCGTCAACGCCGAGGCGCTCGAAAATCGCGTCGCCGTCCTGGAAGACGGCCAGCTCGAGGAGTTCAGCATCGAGCGCACGACCGAGAAACGAATCGTCGCCAGCGTGTTCAAGGGCCGCATCAAGAACCTCGAGCCGGGCCTCAAGGCGGCGTTTGTCGATATCGGCTTCGAGAAAAACGCGTTCTTGCACTACTGGGACATCATTCCCGAGCAACTCGACCAGCGCGTCGATCTCCTCGAACAACCCGAGGGCGAGCGCGCCCAGCAAAAGCCGAAGATCTCCCAAAAGGACATCCCGCAACTCTATCCGCCGGGTTCGGAGGTCATCGTTCAGGTCGTCAAAGGCCCGATCGGAACCAAGGGCCCCCGCATCACGACCAACATCAGCATCCCCGGGCGTTACCTGGTGCTGATGCCGTTCAACGCGCAGCGCGGCATCTCCCGCAAAATCGAGGACGACAAGGAGCGCCAGCGTCTGAAGAAGATCCTGCAGCGCTTGCACATTCCTGAGGGCATGGGCGTGATCGTCCGCACCGTCGGCGAGAACCAGAAGAAGCGGTACTTCATTCGCGATCTCGAGCTGCTCCTGCAAACCTGGAAAGGGGTCGAGGACAAGATCAAGAACCAGCCCGCTCCCTGCTGCGTGTTCCAAGAGCCCGACCTCGTCGAGCGCACTGTGCGCGACTTCCTCACGGAAGAAGTCGATCGTATCGTCGTGGACAACGAGCAGGCCTACGAGCGCATCCGCAACATGATCGGCCAGATCAGCCGCCGCTCCCGCAATAAAGTGCGCTTGTACAACGAGCCCACGCCGATCTTCAGCCGGTTCAATGTCGAGAAGCAAATCGACAACGCCTTCCGTCGTCAGGTCTGGCTGAAATCCGGCGGCTATATCTGCATCGACGAAACCGAGGCGCTGGTCGCCATCGACGTCAACACCGGTCGCCACAAATCGCAAAAGGACCTCGATACGACCATCCTGCAGACCAATCTCGAAGCCGCGGACGAGATTTGCCGTCAGCTCCGTCTCCGCAACATCGGCGGGCTGATCGTGATCGACTTCATCGACATGCGCCACCGCAACGACCAGCAGAAGGTCACCCAGAAAGTGCGCGAAGGCGTGCGCCGCGACAAGGCCAAGACCCGCATCCTGAACATTTCGCAGTTGGGGCTGATGGAAATGACGCGGCAACGCCATAGCGAGAGCATGGCCAGCGCCGTGTACGAGGATTGCCCGTACTGCAAGGGCAAGGGCATGGTGAAAAGCGCGCTGTCGATGTCCGTCGAGATTCAACGCAAGGTCGCCGAGCTGCTGCGCAAACTCCGCGAGCAGGGCCGACACGAACAGCCGCAACTGCGCATTTACGTCCACCCCGAGGTGCTGAATCGACTGCGCACCGAGGATGAAACCATCTTGATCGATCTCGAGAAGAAATTGAACGGCAAACTCAGTTTTCGCGCCGACCCGGCGTTTCACTTCGAACAATTCAAGATCGCCGACGCCATCAGCGGCCAAGAACTTGTGTGAACGTCCCGAACAGCCCGTTGGAAAAGTTGCCCACTGGGGGCAGCGGGCCTACAACATCTGCCGATATCGGAGGAGACCTTGTACGCCGTGTGCCTCCACGCGGTGGTCGTGGACGTCCTTTGACAGGAGCGCCTGTTGCCTGCAGCGACTTGCCAGGCCTATTCCCCGCCAATCCGAGATTCGCGTCCTTCCAGTATTCGCCGGATGTTGGAATGGTGGCGCGCAACGGCAAGCGCCGCCAGCACGAAGAAGACGCCGGTGGCGACCGGTCCACTGCCGCTGAGCCAGGCAATCACGGGCAACAGCGCCGCGGCGACGATGGCTGCCAAAGAAACCATTCGCGACAGTGCGAAGACAACGGCGAATGCCGATAGGACCGCCAGACCTATCCGCCAGTCGAATGCAAGCGCCACGGCAAACGACGTCCAGATCCCCTTGCCTCCGCGAAACTGGAAATAGACAGGCCAGTTGTGTCCAACTATTGCTCCGAATCCGGCGGCAAGTCCACCGAGAGCCGCAAGTGATGGACTGTCCCGTAACAGGAACCGACCGATCAGGAACGCCATGACGCCCTTGGCTATGTCTCCAATGGTGGTGATGGCCGCCGCCTTCTTACCGAGAACTCGTAGCGTGTTCGTCGCGCCGGCGTTCCCGCTACCGTGCGCGCGAACATCCGCGCCGTAAAACCGCGAGACGATCAGCGATGTGCTCGCGCTGCCGAGGAGGTATCCACAAGCCGCCGCAGCCGGAAATGAGAGCGTGGTCGTCACAGCCTAACGACCAAAAGCTGAACCACGCCGACGGGCGAACGGCTCCGCAAGCCCGATCATCGCTGTATAACTCAAACCATCCATAAGCTCACGGCGCGGTCGGCGTTGGCTCCAGCGCGGCGTCAGGCGTATGGTCAGAAACCACGGACCGAACTCCTGAAAAACATCCACGCCCCGACCAAGCCGAGGGCAGCCAACGCCACGCCGCCAAGAACGCTCAAGAATCTGCCCACGTGCTCGGACCATCTGTCACGGCGCTCGGCTAAAATGGCGGCCAGCGCCATGCTCGACCCAAACGAACAGAATAGCAGCGCAAGGAGAATCGCTACGGCGGTGTCGCAAATCGTCTGCCACCAAGTCGGCGCCGGAAAAACATGGGCGGCGAGAATCAGCAGCAAAGCAGCCAACGGACATCGCCACGAACACCAGCCAGCGGCAAGCGAGACCACTCGATACAACCGCCGGACTCTAGGCAAGTCTCGGCGGAACGGGAGCATCCCTAACTCTTCGTGACGGGTTTCCATACGCCTGACATTATTACCGGGACAAAGTTTTCAGCAAAAGACAAAGTCGCATATGCTCCTTAACCGCCGCTGATGCTAGGCCCGCGTTTTCGGCCTGTCAAGAGTCCCCCGTTCCCACGCCGTCAAAGCGGCCGCTTGCCACCGCTCGGCATCTCGGTTATCACTCTCGTTCGTAATGCGACACGCGACGACGACCCTGGCCTGTTTGCTTGCGACCGTGACCTGCGTCCACGCCGCGGATGAGCCGCGTGTCATCACGCCTGCGCCGTCATCGTTCGAGACGCTATCCCGATTCACGGAATTGCTCGAAGTGTTCCAGAAGGAGTACGTTCAACCGTCTCGCGTCAACGCCGAGTGGTACACCACCACGGCCCTGCGGGCGTTTGTCCGGTCCATCGACGCGGATGCTGACCTGCTCACTCCCGAGGAAGCTGCGTCGACCAACGGGTCCGACGCCGCCACGGCTGATATCGGCCTCACCTTCGTCATCCGCGGAGGCATCCCCACGGTAATCTGCCCGCGCGACGGCTCGCCCGCGCAACGCGCCGGCCTGCTCGCCGGCGATCAGATCATCGTCATCGACAATTCGTCCACGCTTCAGGCGCGCCGTTCCGAAATGGATCGGCTCCTGGCTGGCTCGTCGGGTTCCGAGGTGAGTCTGCGGGTGATCGATCCGTCCAGCATGGCGGTTCGCGACCTGCATTTGCACCGTGCGGCGCGCGGCTCTCCCCCGATGCCCGCGCTCCGATTGTTGGATAAAGGTGTCGCCTATTATCGTCTCTCCGAATTCTCCAGTAACACGGTCGAAAACCTGCGCATCGCGATGACCCTTGCGAAGAGTCAACATGTGACGGGCATCATTCTCGACCTTCGCAACAACCCCGGCGGCTCGTTTCTCGTTGTGCAACCCGTTGCGTCGTTGTTTCTCCCCCCGGGAGACCGGATTGTCGCGCTGGAGTACGCGGCTCCGGGATTGCACGCTGATTTCGTCAGCGAGGACGGCGCAAAAGTGACCGCGCCCATCGTCGTGCTGGTCAATGGCGGCACGGCGGCAGAGGCGGAGGCCTTCGCGGCGGCCCTGCAAGACAATCACCGTGCCCAGGTCGTCGGCAGCAGGACGTTTGGTCGCGGGTTCCTGGCCACGTCCGTCCGATTGGCGAACGGATTCGTGTTGGTAATGCCCACCGCTTATTACGTCCGGCCGTCCAACCAGATCCTTCAGGAACGCGGCGTGATTCCGGATGTCGTCGTTGACCTGCCGCGCGAGACGGAGCGCTCCGCGGCAGCCGCCGGTTTCGGTGCGTTCGACTGGAAGAACGACAAGACCACGGTTCTCGCGAGCGATCTCCCCCTGGCGAGAGCCTTCGCGTTGCTGGCGAAGTGAACGCAGTTGCGATGTGGGGGCGCGGCTGTTAGCATACAGCGCATGTTCGCCATGAACCCCAAAGCTCGTCGGCTCGTTTTGCTGGCGGTGTTTCTCGCCGCTCTTTCATCGAACGCGCAGGAAGCCACTCTCAAGAAACTCACCGCTCAGGCCGGTGATCTCTACCGCCAGGCGAAATACGGGCAGGCGGTCCATGTCGGACAGGAAGCGCTTCAGGTCGCCGAGAAAACGTTCGGCCCATCCCACCGCGACGTCGCCACCGCGTTGGGCAATCTCGCCGAATATCAGCGCGCCGCGGGGAATTATCCGGAAGCCGAGACCCTGCAGAAACGGGCGCTGCTGCTCGACCAGAAATTGCTCGGGCCCGACCACCCCGACGTTGCGGTCGATCTCAACAACCTCGCCATGCTGTATGACAGCCTCGGCCGCTATGCCGATGCGGAACCGTTCTACAACCAAGCGCTCGAAATCGACCAACACGCGCTTGGTGCCGATCACCCTGACGTCGCCACCGATCTCAACAATCTCGCCGAAGCCTACCGCGCTCAGGGCAAGCTGAAGGAAGCGGAACCGCTTTTCCGTCGCGCCCTGGCAATCTGGGAGAAACAACCCGGCCCGAACCCGCGCGGCATCGCCACCGCGCTCAGCAATTTGGGCGCCCTGGTTGCCGCCCGGGGCAAGAACGCCGAGGCGGAACAACTGTTGGCGCGCGCGCTTGAGAAATGGCGTCAAGCCGTGCGAGCGGATCACCCCGCCATCGCGGCCACGCTGCGTACCCTCGGCTCGGTGCAGGCTTCCTCCCATGAGTACGCGAAGGCACAATCCTCTTTCGAACAAGCCCTGGCCATCGACGAGAAGGCCCACACGAAAGCCGGCGACCAACAATCGGCCCGAGACCTGACCAATTTGGGCCTCGCGCTTTTTCAGCAGCGCAAGTACGAGGATGCCGAAGAGCGATTCCAGCGCGCCCTGACACTTGACGAAGCGAATTACGGCAAGGAGCACCTCACCGTCGCGTCCGATGCCAACAATCTCGCCGAGGCGTATCGCGCGGAAGGCAAATACAAAACCGCCGAACCGCTCTACCGCCGCGCGGCGCTGATCGACGAAAAACTCCTCGGTCCCGATCATCCCGATCTGGCCAACGACCTGAACAATATCGGCGCGCTCTATTTTTCGGAGGGCCGTTACGCCGATGCCGAGCCTGTGCTGAAGCGCGCTTTGACCATCAAGCAGGACGCGCTGGGACCGAACGACCCGAAGCTCTTGCAGATCCTCGATAACTACGCGATTGTCCTCCGCGCCCTCAACCGAAACGCCGATGCGGCGGCCATCGAAGCCCGGGCGAAGGGGATTCGGGCGAAAGCCGCCAAGCCATGAATGAATCGAAGTTGAGAAAACTGCTCGAGGATGTGCGCGCCGGGCGTGTGCCGACGGAGCGCGCGCTCAAGCAGTTCAAATCATTGGCGATCCACGATCTCGATTTCGCGCGGGTGGATGGACACCGCACCCTGCGCAAAGGGTTCCCCGAGGTCATTTACTGCGAAGGCAAGCGCCCCGCGCAGGTCGTGAAAATCGCGCAGACAATCCTTCATCACAACGACAATTTGCTCGCCACACGCGCCGCGAAAGAAACCTTCCGCGCCGTGAAACGCGCGTTCCCGAGAGCGAGATACGATGAATCGGCACGGGCGATCACGGTGGTGCGCAAACCGTTGCCAAAACGCGGCGGCACCATCGCCGTGCTCTGCGCCGGGACGACCGATATCCCCATCGCGGACGAAGCCGCCATTACCGCCGACATCATGGGCAATCGCGTGAAGAAGTACTACGACGTGGGCGTGGCCGGCATTCACCGTCTGCTGGCCCTCAACGAGGAACTGCTCGATGCCAGTGTGTTGATCGTCGCCGCCGGCATGGAGGGCGCCCTGCCCAGCGTCGTCGCCGGCCTAGTCGATAAACCCGTCATCGCCGTGCCCACGTCCGTCGGCTACGGCGCCTCATTCGGCGGCATCGCTGCCCTGCTGGCCATGCTCAACTCCTGCGCCAGCGGCGTCACCGTCGTCAACATCAACAACGGCTTCGGGGCCGGCTACGCCGCGAGTTTGATGAACCGGTTGGCGGGGTGATGATTCCAGGGGGGGTAGAGTAGTTCCGTGAGCAACACGAAGCAGATTGAAGAAGACGGCCTCAAAGTGCTACGGCGTCATCTAATTGAGCGCCTCGGCGTCTCTGAATCCGACATTGAAGATACGCGGAACAAAGGCAACACAGCGGGCAAACTTGGTTGCGATTTAGTCCTGCAGCATGAGAGCAACGAGTACTACATCGAGATGAAGGCGTTCTCTCGCGAAGTCCCAACGAACATTCGGTTCACTCATCAAACCGTCGCGTCTTTTCATGAGGAGGGATTACTCCATCAGTTGCTCGTCGCGCTCGTTTCTAACCTTGAAGCGGGGGCCGAGTGTGCGAAGGTGCAGTTCTTCCGCTTTGGCGACGTGTCCGCAAAGGACATTCTTGTTGAACCTCACTTCATCATTCAGCCCAAGCGGCTCCCCCAGTTGCTCCACACGAACGTCAACGATCTGCTCACGTCGCGCGGGAAATCGCTAGAACTTGACGCGCTTCTCAGCACCCAAGTGAGAGGCTGGATGCGATGGCGAAAGAGAGAATGAAACTCCTCCACCTCGATTGCTTTGCGGACATCAGCGGCAATCTGTTTCTCGGCGTTCTAGCTTTGACGTGTTCGCGGCTTTCAGCTAGATTGATACCATGACCAAGGCGACGATCACTCAAGCCAAGACGCGGCTCGGAAAGCTGATTGACGCTGCGTTACGAGGCGAGCGCGTCGTAATCATGCGTGGCTCGAAACCGGCGGCGGCAATCGTGCCGGTGGACAGCAATGGATCGCCTGACCTTCGGGTAAGCGACGCGGCCGCAGACTTTCTCGCGCGTGAAGCCCGTACGGAGTTAAATGCCGGCGTAGCCCAAGTGCACGAATCGCCCGCCGTGTTTGCCAGTGCCGTCACCAAGCCGCGCCGACGCGCATGAGAATCGCGCTGTCGCGCCGGATGCAACGCCAGCTCGAACGCGCCCCTCTCGATCTCCGCGAGCAACTCGCCGACGCGGTCAAGGAATTTCCGCAAGCACTCGGCCAGCCGCATCGTCATGCGGGACTGGGCATTCGCAAAATTCACCGACGTGGAGTTTTTGAATTGCGGTTGGGACGACAGTGCCGGGTCGTGTTTACCCAGCCGGAGAAGGACTTGGTTATGCTTCACTTGCTGGGTAACCACGACGATGTGCAGCGGTTCTTAGATTCGCTTTGACGAAGGTCGGGAAAAGCAAACGAAGATCAATTCGCTTCCGGTCCTGACTCACGCTGTAGGAATCCGCTACAGTTTGTCCAACTGCGCCCGCAGCTTGAGCGCGTCTGCCTTCCACTGGCCGCTCTCGAACTGTTCGTCCGGCCACGGGTTCGCGTCCAAAACCTTGCCGAGCGCCTCCTTCGCCTCATCCACTTTTTTGGTATCGCGGAGCGCCTCGGCCAGATAGAGGTAATTCTCCGGATAATCGGGAAACAGCTCGACCGCACGCCGCAATATCTGCAATCCCTTCCGCGGGCTGCCAATGCTGGCCGGCGGCTGCGGCGTCCGCAAATAGAGCACCCCCATCGCCCGCAACGGCCCCGCGTAATCGTAGCGCTCGTCCAGTTCGATCGCCCGCTTCAGTGCCGTCTGCATCTCACCTACGGCATCCAGGCCGTATGTCCGATCCGCATCCGCCAGCCGTCCGACATCCAACGCGTACCAGTAGTGCCCTTCCACGCCGTCCGGCTTCAGCTCACGCGCCCGACGCGCGAACACAATCCCGCGCCGGGCGAACTGCTTTCGCGAATCCGATCGCGGTTCATTCCCCGCCAAAAACTCCAGCGCCTCCGCCGCTTGCCATTGCGCAACGTAATCATCCGGCAAACCACGCGCCGCGCTTTCGAACAAGTCCGAGGCCCTCGTCACGGACGCCAGTGACCGCGGTTGCTGGTTGAACAGCGACTCCGCTTGCTGGCGCGCCGTTTGCGCCTCAGCCTCCGTCAACCGCTGCTCCTGCTCCGGCCGCACCTCAACCTTGTCGATGGACCGACACCCACAAAACGCAACGACCCACGCACCCGCCAGCAGCCACAACCTCCTACTTGCCATGAAACAGTTTCTCCGCCTTCGATAGCCGGTTCTGGTCGATGTCCACAAACGACTCGACTTGAATGCTCCGCAGAATCTTCTGTCCCGATTCGCTGCCGCTCAGGGCCTTCAGCACCTGCTTCACTTTGTCCGTGTCCACCGTTCCCCCGTTCGTCCCGAACGCCACCAGGAGATCCCGCGGCAATTCATCTGATTGATAGACCACTTTCAGTTTGCCCCCGGAGTCCGGGTCGTCCTTGAACAAATCCCACGCGGCCGTCTCCAGCAGCACGGCATCGGCCGCGTTCTTCCCGCCTTCCGCGAGATCAAACACGGCGCCCTCCACGTCCATCGTCGGCTTGAGCCGAATCTCCTCGCCAAGCTTGCCTTGCAGCACCACCGCGATGACGTACCATTGCTCGTCCGCCAGCGGCGTGGCAATCGTCTTCCCGTGAAATTTCGCCAGATCATCACCGGCGTCTTTCTGCGCCACCAGCACGAACCGTTCTTCCTTCAGCCCGGCGCGTTTCGTCTCCAGCAACGGCTCCATCCCCAGCGCTTTCGCGTACGCCAGATAAAAGCCCGGCGTGACAATGCCCAACGACGGCTTGCTCTTGCCGCAGTATTCCGCTGCCTTCACGGGTTCATTCATCACCCGCGGCTCGAACGCATTGGTCGTCCCCGCCACTTTCTCGCCGACATACGCCGTCAGCCCCGCCACCGTCGGCCCCGCGGTCTCCTGCGTCGCAAATTTCTCCCCCGTCTTGAGAAACAGGAACGGTCGCGGACCATCCGCCGTCGCCACCGACGCGACGCACAGCGCCACCGCAATGGAAAGACCCGCCGCTCTCACAATCGGTACCCCAACCAGTTCTTGCCGACGATCCATAATTTCTCCGCGGTCGAGAGCCGAATCCGCTCGCGGAACACCGCGAAGTTCTGGCTCTCCATCTTGCGCAGGATGCCCCCGTAAATCGCGATCATGACCGCCAGCGTCCCGCGGCTGTCGGCGTCGATCATCTCCAGCAGCGGCCGCGCCCTGTCGTAAAACCCCCGGGCGCGCGCCGCTTCGAACTTCATCATCTCCAAAAACTGTGGCGTGGCGCGCGCGCTCAAAATATCGTCTTCCGCAACCCCGAATCGACGCAAATCCTCCTGCGGCAGATACACGCGCCCCATGTGCGCGTCTTCCTTCACGTCGCGGAGGATGTTGGTCAACTGAAACGCGATCCCGCACGCTTCCGCGGGCACGAGCGCCGCTTCGTCCTTGTACCCGAAAATGGGCAGCACCACCAAGCCGACCGCCGATGCCACCCGATAGCAGTATTTGTACAGTTCGTCAAATGTCTCGTAGCGCGACGTCGTCTGGTCCATCTCCGTGCCGTCGAGCAGTTCGTGAAAATGCCGCTCGGGAATCCGATACCGGCGAATCGCGTCCACCAACGCCGGCAGAATCGGGTCGCCCGCCTCGCCATTCTTCAACGCCGCGTCGACTTGTGCCCGCCACCGCTTCAGCCCGTCGAGCGCGACCGACGGACTGGCCGCGTCGTCGGCAATGTCGTCGCTACGCCGCATGAACGCGTAGATCGCGCTCATTGCCGCACGCTTTTCTCGCGGCATGACGAGGAACGAATAGTAAAAGTTCTTCCCCGTCCGCCGCGCAATCTGTCCGCACAGCGCGTAGGACTCCTTCAAGCTGACGCTCATCGGCCCGCAATTATGCCGGGCCGCTGAATTTGAGGCAAGATTCGCGTTTAAGGACGTTGCGCTCATGCCCGGGCCAGTCCCCCCTTGACTCCGGCCGATTGATCTGCGACTAGTCCCAGTGTGATGGATCGGGTTCGCAACCTGTTGCTGATTCTTGTGCTCTTGTCCGCCACCGGCGCGCACTGGGGTGCCCTGCAATCCCTGGCCTGGACCCGCATGCTCGCCGAGAACCTGCGCACCGTCTCGTTTGCCGAAGCCGTCGCCCGCACGTTCGATGGCCGACATCCCTGCTCTCTCTGCAAAGTCATCGCCAACGCCAGCAAATCGCAAAAGAAAGCTGACCTTCTCCAGCCGTTGACGAAACTCGAGTTCCCGCTCACGACGCCCGTGATCCTGTTGGTCGCGCCTGCTCGATCCCATCTCGTCCTGACAGCCGACCATTTTGTTGAGTCTCTCTCCCAAGAACCGCCGACGCCCCCTCCGCGCGTATTCTCCGCATAAAACCGTCTGTCGTATCGTTGCCGGTGCTGCGTCTTCGCACGGGCATGGTTTCCATATCTGGATTTGGGAGTCGCATGGCGTCTCCCGCAACTTGGAATTGAGAAATGAAAATGAAAGACACAAATACTTTGGCGTTTGTTGTTCCGTGGACTGCAACTGAAAATTCGAAATCTATCGTGAAGAGCCGCATCCTCAGCCTCGCATCGCTGTTGGCCGCCATTATGACTCCCACCCTCTGCCGTGCCTGCGCTTGCGGCTGCGGCGTGTTTGACGTGGGCACGAGTTCGATGTTCCCCGAAGGCGCCGGTGGCACGGCGTTTGTGGATTATGACTATCAGGACCAGTACCAGAACTGGCACGGAAGCTCGAAGGCGCCCGCGGCAAACAATGACGACAAGGAGATTCGTACCGACTTTGCCACGCTCGGCTTCCAATACATGTTCAACCGCCGTTGGGGCGTGGAGGCGGAATTGCCCTACGACTTCCGCTATTTCAAAGGCACCGACGAGTCGGGCAACGTCGCCGCCCGGAGCTGGAATGGCTTTGGCGACATGCGCCTCCGCGCCATTTACACCGGCTTCTCCGAGGATATGTCCGCCGGCCTCACGCTCGGCGTGAAACTGCCGACCGGCAGCTACACGCGTGACTCGTTCCTCGTCGATCGCGACACGCAGCTCGGGACCGGCAGCACGGACCTGTTGCTGGGCGGGTTTTTCCGACATGCTCTGACCAGTGACAATAGCTGGGGCTGGTTCGCGCAGGGCGAAGTGGATGTGGCCACGCTCACGCAACAGGGCTATCGACCGGGAAACGAATTCGATGGCGCCGCCGGTGTTCATTACAACAAGATCTTGTTCGGGCGCGTGAGGATCACACCTCTGGCACAGGTCATCGGCTCCTGGCGCTCCCACGATGATGGCCCGGCCGCCGACCCCGAGAACACCGGCTACGGTCGGCTTCTTCTCTCGCCCGCGATCGAGGTTGATGTTCATCCCATCAGGTTCTATGGGGACGCCGAGTTCCCGGTCTATCAGAACTTCAACGGCAACCAACTGGCCGCTCCGGTGATGTTCAAGTTCATTGCCAGCTATATGTTTTGACCGCCGGCTATCTCGATCCTGGGGACGACGCGTACGGCTCGATGTGAATCGCCACGTCGAGGACGCGAGGGAGCTTCTTCCGAATCGCGTCCTTGACCGTGTGCGACAATTCATGGGCGACCGCCACGGAGAGCGAGCCATCCACTTCGATATGCATGTCCAGCCAGTACTTGTACCCCAGCTTGCGCGCAAAGCATTTCTCGACGCCTTTCACCCCGTTCACCTGCAGCGCAATCGCCCGGGCCGCCCCGGCGATGTTCTCCTTCGGCACCGCATCCATCAATTCATCCAGCGCGGGCCGCAACAGGCGGACCCCATTGAACCCGATGATCGCCGCCGCAAAAATCGCCGCCCAATCGTCCGCCGACCGATACCTATCGCCTCCCACCAGCGCGATGCTGATGCCCAGCGCCGCCGCCGCCGAGGTAATCGCGTCGCTGCGATGATGCCACGCGTCGGCCTTCACGGCCCCGCTCTCAACCTCTTCGCCGACCCGACCCACGATGCGGAACAGCCCTTCTTTGATGAGCACGACCCCGAGCAATACGATCAATGTGTACGGCGCCGGCTCGTGACGCGGCGTCCGAATCTCCCCGATCGCCCGAATGATAATCAACAGCGCCGCGCCCAACAGCATCGCCGACACCGCCGCCGCGGCAATGGCTTCGGCTTTCCCATGCCCGTAGGGATGCTCCTTGTCCGGCGGTTTCTCGGCAACGACGACTCCGCGCCAGACAATGATCGAGCTGGCCGCGTCCGCCATCGATTCAATAGCGTCGGCGATCAACGCGTAGGATCGACCGAAAATCCCCGCCAGCAATTTGACGATCGCCAGCAGTATGTTTGTGGAAAGCCCCAGCACCGTCGCCCGCACACTGCGCTGGAGGCGATCGGATTTCACAGTCTCCGATCGAGAGAATCGACCGGCGGTCGCACCGTCATCGCAGATCGGGTCATGCTCATTCGGCTGGCCGGCGTGGATATTCTATCGCTGCTTGGCCAACAGCGTGAGAATCGCTTTCTGCGCGTGCAACCGATTCTCCGCCTGGTCGAAAATCGTCTTCTGGTTCGCCTCGAACACCTCGGCGCTGATCTCCTTCCCGACGTAGGCGGGAAGACAATGCATCACCAGCGCGCCCGGCTTGGCCTGCTGCCGCACCGCGCCGTCCAACTGATATGGCGCCAGAACCTTGAGCCGCTCCGCTGCTTCGGCTTCCTTGCCCATCGATACCCAGACGTCGGTATACAGCACATCCGCGCCCCTGACCGCTTCGCGCACGTCGTCCGTCACGTGAATGTTGCCTCCGGCCCGTTTCACCCGGTCGGCCCGCGGTTGAAATTCTTTCGGCGCCGCGACCCACATTTCCATGCCTGTCTTGGCTGCGCCGAATAACCACGAATTGCACACGTTGCAGGTGCCGTCGCCGAGGAACACCACCTTCTTCCCCTTCAACCTGCCGAGCTTCTCCTGCACCGTCATCAAGTCGGACAACACCTGGCACGGATGCGCGTCGTCGGTCAGCGCGTTGATCACAGGAATCGTGCCCGCCCCGGCAAATTGTTCGAGATCGCTCTGCGCGTAGGTCCGAATCACCACGCCATGCACGTATCGCGACAACGTCCGCGCCGTGTCCGCCACGGTCTCGCCCCGCCCCATCTGAATGTCGTTCGTTGACAGGTATAGCGATGAGCCGCCGAGCTCGCGGATCCCCACTTCAAAACTGACCCGCGTCCGTGTGCTGGCCTTGCTGAAAATCAGCGCCCACGTCCGCCCCCGCAACGGCTGCGGCTGCTTCGCCTTGCCCCGCTTCTTCTTGAATTCCCGCCCGAGCTTGAGGATCGCGTCGATCTCGCGGCTGCTGAGCTGTTCGATTGTCAGTAAATGGTTCATCAGAGATGCCGTCCGCTGATCCCGCTCCGTCGATACTTCCCTTCCTCGACCTGTTCCAGCCACCGATTCAATCGTCCCGCAATCTGCTCCGGCGTCTCCTTCATCAACGCCCACCGCACCGTCACCGTGATCCCCTCATCGCTCACGTCCTCGATGAACATGCTGTTCGGCTCCATGCGCTGGTTCCACTCCATGAGAAAACTCTCCGACGGCCGCTGCTCCCATTCGAACCGCAGCCGCTTCTCCTGCGACGTGCCGACGGGCAACACCCGTTCCACGTCCACCGTCTCCACGCACTTGCCGACTTTGCCGTCCATAATCAGTTCACTTGGTTCCGCTGTCACGAAATGCTCGTCCCATCTTCTCGACCGCTTCATCCGCTTCGGCCCGCGTGATGTTCAACGGCGGGAGAAATCGCACGACATCCTTTCCCGCTGCGATGCCGATCAGACCGTGCTCGGCCAGTTTCATCACGGCCGGGCGCGCTTCCATTGTGGTCTCGACCCCGATCATCAGGCCGATTCCCCTAACCTCGCGAATGGTCGGGCATTGTGCCTTTAGCGCCTGCAATTTGCCAATGAAATACTGGCCCACCTCGCGCGCGTTTCGCAGCAAGTCGTTGCGCTCCAACGTGTCCAGCACTGCCAGCGCCACCGAGCACGCCAGCGGCGTCCCGCCGAATGTCGTCCCGTGCGTCCCCGGCCCGAGCACGTCCGCATACGGCCCGCGCACCCAGATCGCCGCGATCGGGAATCCGCCCCCTAACCCTTTCGCCCACGAAATCGCATCGGCCTTCACATCCGGCGCAATCGCGCGGAACCCGAGAAACTCCCCGGTCCGTCCCATGCCGCACTGCACTTCGTCAAACATCAACAACAGCTTCCGTTCGTCGCACAGCCGACGCAACCCGCGCAGAAATTCCGGCGTCGCCGGCCGAATTCCGCTCTCGCCCTGGATCGCCTCCAGCAGAATTGCCACCGTCTTTGGCGTAATCGCCTTGGCCACCGCGTCGAGATCGTTGAACGGCACGTGCCGAAAACCCTCCACGGGCGGCTCGAACCCGTGCTTCACCTTCTCCTGGCCCGTCGCGCTGATCCCCGCCAGCGTCCGACCGTGAAAGCTGTTCTCGAACGTCAAAATCTCGTACCGCTTCGTTGGTAGGACGCGGTCGCCGACCGCGCCGCCGTCATTTCCGAATTTCCGCGCCAGCTTGAATAACGCCTCGTTCGCTTCGCCGCCGCTATTGCAAAAAAAGCATTTGCCCTCGACCCCGACCAGTTCCACCAACCGTTTCGCCAACCGGCCCTGCGGTTCGGTGTAATACAGGTTCGACGCGTGCACCAACACGCTCGCCTGTTTCGCCAGGATCTCCGCCATCGCCGCGTGCCCGAGCAGGTTCACCGCGATCCCGCCGCCAAAATCGAGGTACTCCTTGCCGTCGGCATCCCACACGCGCGCGCCCTTCCCGCGCACGAACACGTGCGGATACCGCGCGTAACTTGGCACAACGTACTTTTCAAACAATCCAATGATTTCAGATCGATTCATGGCCCGCGCATCATGCGAACTGCCGCATTAGGTTGCAAGGTTTTTGCTCGTTCTTTCCTGGTGTAGCGGCGCTTTTCACCCCGATTTGTTATCGGGGCTGTGAAGCGCCACTCTCCACAAAGATGTCATCCCGAGCCTGTCGAGGGATCTCTGTCGTTTGTCGCCCCCCCCTCAAAAAACGCCCAAAACGAACCCAAGCGAAGCCAACGCGAAATTTCGCCGGGAATATTTCACAACCCATTCTCCCTCAATGACAACCCAACCCCACATTCGCCAAAAACCGTTGGCTTCGTTTCGCAGAAAAGCACTACGTATAAGCCCCCGCCCCCGCCCTCACTATATCGAATACTAGATTTCATCAAACTGATGATTGTATCGCCTGCCGATACAAGTGTCAATCCAAAACCGTGATGAGTCCTCCACGCTGCGAAGATGGCGAGGCTCACCCAATTCTGAGATCGGGAACGCTCAGAACGGGAAAGTGAGGGCTCACGGGAGCGAGACTTCGAGGAGTTTCGCGCCTTTGGCGGGTCTGATGTCGGAAGGTTCAAACCACAATTCCAGCGCTTCCTTGGCATTGCGTACGGCTTCTTCCTCCGTATCCCCCGCGGAAGCACAACCCGGCAGTTCGGGGAACATCGCCGACCACCGTTTGCTCTGTGGATCGAATTCGACCAGCAATCGCAGCTTCATCCTATGCGAAGATACCCGAACCCTACTTTGTTGGCAAGCCCAGCCCTATCACGGCGCAGCCCGCGCATAATGCTAATTGCTTGTTAAGGTCGCAAGGCTCTTGCTGGTCCGGTAGCTCCCTTTTTGGAGTGCGCTGACTCGTCAGCGCTTTGCCGCAGTTGGCGCCTCACCTGCTATTGTTTGGCACATTTTACCTAGCTTGGTGAATCCAGTTGCGCCTCGTGCCTAGCTAGAAAAAACTCTTCACACCAGATTCGGTCCAAAAGTACCGTTTCGCTCTGCCATTCCGGCTGATGTATGTCGGATAATTTGCTCATCGATTCTCTAAAGAGCAAAACTTCGCCTTTTTCATATGTCATAAGACTGCGGTAGAATTCCACCTGCCAGAGGTTGTTGCGTAGGTCGGGCTCGTGCCTGCCTTGACAGCGCTGCCTTAATTCATCCTCGCTAATCTGGCCCAATATCCATTGCAGGATAGGACCCGGAAACCACTTGATGCGCCGATTCTTGGTTTTCTCCAGCATCACCTTCTTGGCATCATCACTAGCGTACAGATCCGGCCTGATGACCGACGCAAAATAGAGAAGAAGCGGCATCTTTACCCCCAAACCAGCGCGCTCGTATTTTGCCCTTAGACCCAAATTCCATTCAGAGACGGCATCACGTTGTTCCCCAAGACACCATTTTGCGACGCCGGCCATCCCGTAATCTCCATCCGACGCTCTGGGATATTCTCTGATCGCTCCGCGATAATGCTCCCATGCTTCCACGTACCGTCCGAGCCATAAGAGGGCGATGCCCAACTGCATGATTTCTGAACCACAGGGCTTCTGAGTGTAGGCTTGGCGGACCAAGTTCAACCCCCGTTCCTGCTCTGCCTTTCCTGCCCGCAGCAATGCCCATAAATTCGCATCTTCCATAATGTCTAAAACACACCCATAGTCATCGGGGTCTCAACATTGCCACAATTGGTTCACGATTGTTTCATACTGTTGCCACAACCTTGTGCGCACAATGTCCTGGGACCACATCGAATCATTTTATCGTTTTCCCCGACAACGCAACGACACTCGCCTCACTTCACAATCTCGGTCCCGATCCCTTTATCCGTGAAAATCTCCAACAGAATTGAATGCGGCATGCGGCCGTCGACGAAGTGGACACGGCGCACACCCGCCCGCACCGCTTCCACGGCGCTGTCCACCTTCGGAATCATGCCCTTGTCGATGACTCCCTCCTGCTTCAGGTCGAGCGCCTCGCCGATGTGCAAACTCGAAATCAACGTCTCCGCGTTGCTTGGGTCGCGCATCAGCCCGGCCACGTCGCTCATGAACACCAGCCGCCGCGCACCGATCGCCGCGGCCAGCTTCGCCGCCGCCACGTCCGCATTGATGTTGTACGCGTGCCCGTCCTCGCCAAGCCCAATCGGGCTGATCACCGGCGTGACCTGGGCGCGCATACATTTGCGCAGCGCCTCGGTCGAAACCTCCGTCACCTCGCCGACGTACCCGAGATCGACGCCGTCGGTCATCAGTTTCCGGCAATGGAACACATCTTTGCCGGAAAAACTCCGCGCCTTGCCGCCCAGCCTCTGAATCGTCTCGACGATGTCACGGTTGATCACGTTCGCCAGCACGTCCTCGACGATCACCATCGACTCCTTGTCCGTCACCCGCATGCCCTGCACGAACCGCGCCTGGATGCCCGCTTTCTCCATCGCCTTGGTGATCGCTTTGCCGCCGCCGTGAACGACGACCGGGTTGATCCCGACCGCTTCGAGGAACACCACGTCCGCCGCCACGCCCTCGCGCACTTTCGTGTCGGGCGAATCCATGAAGCTGCCGCCGTATTTGACCACGAACGTGGAGCTCCGGAACCGCTGCACGTACGGCAACGCCTCCAGCAATACATCCGCTTTCTTGATCAGATCCTGCATCGTCTCACAGCCCTTGTAGGCCGCGTGCCCCACGCGGCGGTCGCCCTCACTCCCCCTTGTTCAACTCGACGTATTTCTCCGTCAAATCACACGTGTGCATCGTGCCATGGCCCCGGCCGATGTGCAGATGGATATCAATCGTAAACGTCGGCTTCGCGACGATCTTCTTCAATTTCGCGAGCGGCGTCCGCGCGGCCTGCCCCTTATGCACCGCCAGAAGGCCCTCGTAACTGATCTCCACCCGATCGTCCTCGACCCGCGCGCTCGAATAGCCCAGCGCATCCAGAATCCGGCCCCAGTTCGGGTCGCCGCCGCACCAGCTCGTCTTCACCAGCACCGAATTCGCCACCGACCGCGCCGCGATCTGCGCATCGCGGTCGCTCGCTGCACCGCGAACGTTGATCGTGACAAATTTCGACACGCCTTCGCCATCGCGCACGATCATCTTCGCCAGTTCGAGGCACACGAAATCCAGTGCCTCCTGAAATTTCC
>Ga0335069_10000447_pt1 | contig 70182 bp, 54 predicted proteins | sample Lox_Sample_11_FD_206714 | JGI IMG/M metagenome (GOLD analysis project Ga0335069, IMG submission 206714) | Soil microbial communities from Loxahatchee National Wildlife Refuge, Florida, United States - Lox_Sample_1.1 | ecosystem: Environmental > Terrestrial > Soil > Wetlands | place: USA...
GGCCGGGCCCGAGAGAACCGCGTCCTTGCCGCGAAAGGCCTCCGCCCGCACCAAGGCGCCCGACGAGGTCATGAAATAGAGCGGCGCCTGACCCACGGCCCGGGCCACCTTGTCGACATAGGCGCGCAGGATCGGCGTGAGATAGGCGTCGATCACGGCGGTGCGCGCGCGCGCGATCAGGCGGGGCAGGGGCGAGGCCTCGTGCGACAGGGTGACGTGGCCGAACCCCGCCGCCCGCGCCAGGTCGCCCGCCTGCGTCTCGTGGGCCGGATTGAGGTCGGCGTGCAGCAAGGCGACGGCGACCGAGGCGTAGCCCTCGGCCTTGGCGCGCGCCAGGCCCTCGGCCAGCGCCGCCGCGTCCAGTGGCGTCAGCACCCGCCCAGCCGCGTCCAGCCGTTCGCGCGCCTCCAGCACCCCGGCGTGCAGGGGCGCGGGCTTGGCGATATCCAGGGCGAACAGCTCGGGCCGCGCCTGGTCGCCGATTTCCAGGGCGTCGCCCAGGCCTTCGGTGGTGATCAGCAGGGTCTTGGCGCCCTTGCGTTCGAGCAGGGCGTTGGTGGCCACGGTGGTGCCCATCTTGATCGCCGCCACCCGCTCAGCCGGGAAAGGCGCGCCCGGCGCCGCGCCCAGCAGGCGCCGCATCGCCTCGACCGCCGCGTCCTCGTACTGGGCCGAGGTCGAGGGCAGCTTGAGCGTGCCCAGGCCGCCATCGGGCGCGCGGCCGATCACATCGGTGAAGGTGCCGCCGCGATCGATCCAGAACGCCCAACCGCTACCGTGCTTGTTGCTGATTTCGGTTGTCATCCGGCCGCCACGATCCTAAGCTTCGATGACTCCGATGACCTTCTGGCGCAACATCGCAAATCTGGCCGCACGGCGCGTGGACGAAGCCCACTGCGCCGACTGTCCGCCTGGGTTGCCGGGACACGATCCAGCCTTCTCCACGGCGGTCACCGCCCTGGGCGCCAAGCTGGCCCGGGCCGACGGCCGCGCCGACCCGGAGGAATTCGCCGCGTTCAGCGAGGTGTTCCACCCCGAGCAGGGCGGCGAGCGCAACGTCGAGCGGCTGTATCAGCTGGCGCGCCAGACCACCTTGGGCTTCGAGAGCTACGCCCGCCGCCTGGCGAAGCGCTACCGCGCCTGCCCGCAACTGCTCGAAGACGTGCTCGACGGCTTGTTCCACATCGCCAAGGCCGACGGCGTGGTCACCGCCGAGGAATTGGCCTACCTGGAGACGGTCTCGGGCCTGTTCGGCCTGTCGCCGCTGACCTTCCTGCGCCTGCGCGCCACGCACCTGGGCGCCGGGCCCAGCGATCCCTATGTCGTGCTCGACGTGGCCCACGACGCCGAAGACGCGGCGGTGCATCGCGCCTGGCGCCACGCCCTGGCGCAGGCGCACCCCGACCGGGCCATCGCGCGGGGCCTGCCGGCGGAGTTCATCGAGGTGGCGCAGGCCAAGGCTTCGGCCATCAACGCCGCCTACGATACGATCATGACGCAGCGCCGGGCGCTGGCGCTGGTTGCGGCCGGTTGAACTCTTAGCGATTCTGTGAGTTGACGGACAAAGGATGGGCGCCGACATACTGCCAAGGCGCACCTTCGGCTGAGGCAAGACGGCCATGACCAACCCCGCGATCCCTGGCACAGGCTTGACGGCCTCCGGTTACCGGAGTCTGGCGTGGGTCGCTGGCGCGCTGGCCAGCCTTGCGGCGGCGGTGGTGGGCGCGGTGCTGGCCGTGGTGTTCACCGCCAGCCTGCTGGTGATTGGCCTGATGGGCGGGGCCCTGTTCGCCTTCGCCCTGCTGGCCGCCCGCGCGCGCCGCGCGGTGCGCCGGCCGGTCGCCGCCGAGGACAATCCGATCATCGAAGCCCGCAACGTCGGCGGCCATTCGTGGGTCGCCTACGGCTGGGACCAGGGCAAATAGCGCCTGTCACCAACGTCGCGCCGCGACGCCGCGCACAAGGATGCGGACGATGAGCCATACGGGCAGCTGTTTCTGCGGTGCGGTCCAGATCGAGGTCACTGGCGAACCTGCGGCCATGGGCTACTGTCACTGCACCTCCTGCCGGTCCTGGTCGGGCGGCCCGGTCAATGCTTTCAGCCTGTGGGCGCCGGAAAACGTCAAGGTCGTGGCGGGGGCGGAGAACCTGGCCACCTTCGCCAAAACGGCCTTCAGCGAACGTCAGTACTGCGCCAAGTGCGGCGGCCACCTGATGGCCCGTCACCCCGAACTCAATCTGGTCGACGTGTTCTCGGCCACGATCCCCACCCTCGATTTCAAGCCGGTGGTGCATGTGAACTACGCCGAGAGCGTGCTGCCGATCCGCGACGGCCTGCCCAAGTTCAAGGATTTTCCGGCCGACTTCGGCGGCTCGGGCCAGATGGTGGCCGAATAGGCCAGGCTGACGTCGGGCTTGCCCGCTCCGCCCGGCCTCGCCTAACAAGCGGCCATGGACCTGATCCCCGCGCCTTCGCCCAATTTCGACCAGCGCCGCGGCCCGCCCGACATGATCGTGCTGCACTATACCGGCATGGGCTCGGGCGAGGCGGCGTTGCAGCGCTTGCGCGATCCAGAGGCCAAGGTCTCGGCCCATTACCTGATCGAGGAAGACGGCCGGGTGTTCTCGCTGGTGGCCGAGGAGCGCCGGGCCTGGCACGCTGGGGTCTCGTTCTGGAAGGGCGAGCGCGACGTCAACGCGATCTCGATCGGGATCGAACTGGTCAATCCGGGTCATGAGTGGGGTTACCGGGCCTTTCCCGAGCCGCAGATCGAGGCGCTTGTGGCGCTCTTGGACGAGGTGCGCGGGCGCTGGGACATCCCGAACGGCCGCATTCTGGGTCATTCGGACGTGGCGCCTGATCGCAAGACGGATCCAGGCGAGCTGTTTCCCTGGAAAGCCCTGGCCACGGCCGGCCATGGCCTGTGGCTCGAGCCGCCCGCCGCGCCGGGGCCGGTGCTGGCGCTCGGCGACGAGGGGACCGGAGTGTTCGCCCTTCAGGCCGGCCTGACCCGCCTCGGTTACGACAGCGCCCCGTCGGGACAGTACGATCAGCATACCCGCCAGATCGTGACCGCCTTCCAGCGCCATTGGCGACCCGAGCGCCTCGATGGCGTGGCCGATGGCGAGACGCGGGCGCGGCTGGTGCATCTCCTGCGCGCGGCGGCGGAATAGCCGCCGAGTTGACCTGATCGCCGCGAAAGATCATTTTCCGCGCGGATCAGACGGCCGGGCGGTCGCGGCGCCCTTGCGGCGTCGAGGAAAGTCCGGGCTCCACGGCGACAAGGCGGCGGGTAACGCCCGCCGGGCGCGAGCCCAGGGATAGCGCCACAGAAAGTAAACCGCCCGTCCAAGCTCCTCGGAGCGAAGGCGGGTAAGGGTGAAAGGGTGCGGTAAGAGCGCACCGCGGACCTGGCAACAGGGACGGCATGGCAAGCCCCGCCTGGAGCAAGACCAAATAGGGACGGCGCGCCGAGGCTTGCGCCAAGGCAGGACCGTCGCCGGTCCGAGTCGTCCGGGTAGGTCGCGCGAACCGCGCAGCGATGCGCGGTCCAGAGGAATGACCGTCGCTCGCCTTAGCCCTCGGGCCAGGGCGGGGCACAGAACCCGGCTTATAGGCCGTCTGATCCGTTTCTCCCGCCAACCTGCGCCGTATGCGCGATGCCTTAATACTCGCGCGTTCTGATAATGTTCTGGATGGCGTCTGTACAGGCCTGCGGCGGCTGGCCGCGACCACTTCAAATCCACAGAAAATGGCCTGTGGTGTCATTGTCTCCCAATTCATCCCATGTTAACCCAAACAAATCGCATCGTTTCGGTCGTGGCGGCAGGCGGCAGTGACGTGCGCGAAGGGCGCGGGCGCATGGGGCGGCTCAGCCTGGAACGGGGCGCGGCGAAGTGTTTCTCTCGACCTTCGAGAAACAACTGGACAGCAAGCGGCGCATCGTTGTGCCGCAGGACTTCCGCGCCCTGGCGGCCGGCCCGTTTGGCGGGGTGTTCTGCTTCCCCTCGATCGAGGCCGACTGCATCGAGGGCGGCGGCAAGCCCCTGTTCGACCAATACAAGACCTTGATCGACGATCTGGCCCTGGGCGATCCCCTGCGCCTGCCGCTTGAGACGGTGGTCTATGGCGGCATGCACGAACTGGCGTTCGACACCGCGGGGCGGATCACCCTGCCCGAGGCCCTGTGCGAGGCGTTTGGCTTGACCGACTGGGTGGCGTTGGTGGGCCTGGGCGATCGGTTTCAGATCTGGGAGCGCGAGGCCTTCCGCGCGCACCGCGCCGAACAGGTCAAGAAGGCGCGCGAGGGCCTGCCCGCCCTGCGCCTGCAACAGCGCGCCCAGCGCCTGGGGGCGGGCGCATGAGCGAGCCGGAGCACCGCTCGGTTCTGCTGGACGAAGTGATTTCGTGTATCGCCCCGCGTCCGGGCCTGCGGGTGGTGGACGGCACCTTTGGCGCCGGCGGCTATAGCCGGGCCCTGCTCGACGCCGGGTGTCAGGTGCTGGCCATCGACCGCGATCCCGCCGCCGCGCGCTTCGCCGAGCCGATGGCCGCGGCCTATCCCGGCCGGTTCAGCCTGGCCGAGGGTCGTTTCTCCGAGATGGAGGGTTGCCTCGAGGACGCCGGCTGGCCCGCCTGCGAGGGCGTGGCGCTGGATCTCGGCGTCTCATCGATGCAACTCGATCAGGCCGAGCGCGGCTTTTCCTTCATGCGCGACGGTCCGCTCGACATGCGCATGGAAAGCGACGGCCAGAGCGCCGCCGATCTGGTCAACACCGCCGAGGCGTCGGAACTCGCCCGCATTTTCTGGCTCTACGGCGAGGAGCGCGCCTCGCGCCACATTGCCAACGTCATCGTCCGCCGCCGGGCCTCCCAGCCGTTCGAGCGCACCATCGATCTGGCCGAGACGGTGGAGCGCGCCCTAGGCGGTCGCCGCGGCGCCCCGACCCATCCGGCCACGCGCGTGTTCCAGGCGCTGCGTATCGCGGTCAACGACGAACTTGGCGAGCTCGAAGCCGGCCTGGCGGCGGCCGAGCGCGCGCTGGCGACCGGCGGGCGACTGGCGGTGGTCACCTTCCATTCGCTGGAGGACCGCATCGTCAAGGCGTTCTTCACCGAGCGCGCCGGGCGCACCCCGTCGGGCTCGCGCCATCTGCCGCCGGCCAAGGCCGGTCCCGATCCAACCTTCGTGCTGCTGTTCAACGGCGTGCGCGGGCCGTCCGACGCCGAGATCGCCGCCAACCCCCGCGCCCGTTCGGCCAAGCTGCGCGCGGGCGAGCGCACCGCCGCGCCAGCGTGGAAGGAGGCCGCATGAGCAGCGGCTTTCTGCGACGCACCTTGCGCGGGGCGCGCCTGATCGAGCTGGGCGCCCTGACGGTCATGCTCGGCTTGGCCCTGGCGGTTTATATGGTCAAGGCGCGGGCCAGCCGCGAAACCGGCGACATCACCCAGGTCGAAACCCAGATCGGCGACGAGCAGAAGCGGGTGCGTCTGCTGCAGGCCGAGGCCGCCTACCTTGAGCAGCCGGCGCGCCTGACGCGACTGGCCGAGGCCATCGGCCTGGGACCCACCGCCGATGCGCGCGAGACCACGCTGGATCAGCTGCCTGACGTCGCCCGCCAACCGGCGCTGACCGGCGCTGGGTCCGGGAAGCCTACGGCCGCGGGCAAGACCCCGCCGGCGTCGGCGCCGCCGGCTGTGCCCGCACCGCTCTCCACGCCCAAGGTGGAGGCCGCGCGATGAGGCCCAGCGAGCTGATGTTCTACCGCCTGCCCATCGGCTGGCGTTGGCTGGTGGAGTCGGTGTGGAAGCTGGAGCACGCCTTCGAGCGCGCCAAGGCCAAGGATCAGGCCGAGTCCGACACGCGCATCCGCATTTTCTTCGTGCTGGCGATGTTCGCCGCGGGCTTCTTCACCCTGGCGCTGGGCGCCACCAAATGCGCCCTGTTTTCCGACGCCGACCGCAGCGGCCTGGCCGCCGCCCCGCCCTCCGGCTCGCGCGCCGACCTGGTCGACCGCAACGGCTCGCTGCTGGCGGTGGATCTGACCCATTACGGGCTCTACATCGACGCGCGCGAGATCTGGGACACGGGCGAGACGCGGCGGGTGCTGGGCAAAGTGCTGCCGACGCTCAACCCCCAGCGCCTGGATCACGCCCTGGCCTCGGACCGGCGCGAATACATCCTGGGCGGCCTGACGCCGGATCAGAAGGCTCAACTGGAAGACCTCGGCCTGCCGGGCGTGAGCTTCGAGGAGGAGGAGCGGCGCATCTATCCGCTGGGGTCGTCCGCCGCGCACCTGATCGGTTTCTCCGACAAGGGCGGATCGGGTCTGTCGGGCGCCGAACGCGCCCTGGACCAGTCGATCAAGAGCAACGCGGGCGGCCAGCCCGTGGCCCTGGCGATGGACGTGCGGGTGCAGGCGGCGCTGGACGATGAGCTGACCAAGGCCGTGGCCAAGTACCGCGCGCTCGGCGGCGTGGGCATGGTGGTTAACGTTAAGACCGGCGAAATCCTCGGTTTCTCCAGCCAGCCGGACTTCGACCTGAACCTGCCGGGCAAGGGCACGCCCGAGCAGATGCTCAACCGCGGGGCCACCTCGGTGTACGAACTGGGCTCGGTGTTCAAGGCCTTCACCCTGGCGGCGGGCCTGGACTCCGGCGTGGTCACCCTCAACACCAGCTTCGACGTTTCGCATCCCATCGAGCTCGGCGGCCATCTGGTGCACGACTTCGACAAGGGCGACTCCACGCTGCAGCTGTGGCAGGTGTTCACCCACTCCTCCAATATCGGCGCAGCCAAGATGGCGCTGATGGCCGGGCCGCAGCGGATGCAGGACTACTTCCGCCGCTTCGGCCTGTTCGCCGCCGCCCCCGGAGAGCTGACCGAGAGCGCCCCGCCGATCCTGCCGCGCCAGTTCAGCGACCAGACCCTGGCGCAGATCGCCTTCGGCCAAGGGATCGCCGTCAGCCCGCTCGCCCTGGCCACGGGGTATCGCTCGCTACTCGATGGCGGCGTCTACAGCCCCCTGACCATTCGCAAGCAGCCGGACGGAACCCAGCCGCAGGGACGCCGGGTGATCTCGGAGAAGACCTCCGCCACCATGCTCCAGCTAATGCGGCTGAACGTCACCGATCCCAAGGGCTCGGGCCACAAGGCGGACGTGCCGGGGCTGTTCGTCGGCGGCAAGACCGGCTCGGCGCAGAAGCCCGAGCATGGCCACTATGGCCGCAACAACATCTCCTCCTTCGTGGCGGTGTTTCCCGCGACCGGGCCGCTCAACGCGGACCGCTACATGGTGCAGATCACCCTGGACTCCCCGCAGGTGACGCCCGACAGCATGGGCTTCATCACCGGCGGCTGGAACGCGGCGCCGACGGCGGGCGCGGTGATCGACCGCATCGCGCCGTTTGTGGGCGTCAAGCGCGCCGCGCCGAGCCTGGCCGACGTGACGCACGGGGCCAAGGACATCAAGCCCCTGCAGGATGGAACCACCGAAGGAGCCTTGAGCCAGTGAGCCCCCGCCTGTCCGATCTGGTGCGGCGCGACCTGGACGTCGATCCGGTGATCGAGGGCGTGACCGCCGACAGCCGCAAGGTGCGGCCAGGCTTCCTGTTCGCCGCCCTGCCGGGGGCCAAGGCCGACGGACGCGACTTCATCGCCGCCGCGCTGGGGGCGGGCGCCGCCGCGGTCCTGGCCGCCGACGATGTGGCCGGGATCGCCGCGCCGGTGGTGCGGGCGCTGGATGTCCGGCGCGCCTATGCCCTGGCTGCGCGCGCCTTCTACGGCGCCCAGCCGCAGGTGTGCGTGGCGGTGACGGGCACCAACGGCAAGACGTCGGTCGCCGGCTTCTGCCGCCAGATGTTCGACGCCCTGGGCCATAAGGCCGCCAGCATGGGCACCCTCGGCGTGGCCTTGAGCCCCAAGGCCGGCGGCGAGCAATTGACCCCGCCGGGCCTGACCACGCCCGACGCCGCCGACGTCGCCGAACGCCTGGCCGACCTGGCCGCGCGCGGGGTGCAGCGGCTGGCGATGGAGGCCTCGTCGCACGGCCTGGACCAGCGGCGGCTCGACGGCGTGCGCCTGACCGCGGCGGCCTTCCTCAACCTGACCCAGGACCACCTGGACTATCATGGGTCGATGGACGCCTATCGGGCCTCCAAGCTGCGGCTGTTCGAAAGCCTCTTGCCGCGCGGGGGGACCGCCGTGCTCAACGCCGATTCCGACGCCTACGGGGCCTTCGCCGCCGCGGCGGTGACCGCGGGCCAGACGGTGCTGTCGGTGGGCGAGGCGGGTCAGGGCCTGCGGCTGATTGCGCGCATCCCAGTTCCCGAGGGGCAGAGGCTGGTGTTGTCGGCGTTCGGCGAGCCGTTCGAGGTGCTCCTTCCCCTGGCCGGCGCGTTCCAGGCGGCCAACGCCCTGGCGGCGGCGGGCCTGTGCATCGCCGCGGGCGAGGCGCCCGGCGCGGCCCTGGCGGCGCTGGAAGGCCTGCAGGGCGCCCCGGGCCGGCTGCAGCGTATCGGCGCGGGGCCGCGCGGCGGCGACGCTTATGTCGACTACGCCCATACGCCGGACGGTCTTTCCACAGTGCTCGCCGCCCTGCGTCCGCACACGCGCGGCCGGCTGATCGTGGTGTTCGGCGCGGGCGGCGACCGCGACCGGACCAAGCGGCCCCTGATGGGCGCTGCGGCCGCCGCCGGCGCTGACCTTGTGTTCGTCACCGACGACAATCCCCGCAGCGAGCCGCCGGCCGCGATCCGTGCGGCGATCCTGGCCGCCGCCCCCGGCGCGCGCGAAATCGGCGACCGCCGCGCCGCGATCTGCGCCGCCGCGGCCGAGTTGAACGACGGCGATGTGCTGGTGGTGGCCGGCAAGGGCCACGAACAGGGCCAGATCGTCGGCGCCGAGACCGTGCCGTTCGACGACGCCGCCGAGATCGCGGCGGCCCTGGAGCTGGACGCATGAGCGAGCCGCTCTGGACCTCGGGCGAAATCGCATTGGCGGTCGGCGGCGCCGTGGAAGGCTCGGCCTTCGCCGCTACGGGCGTTTCGATCGACACGCGCACGATCGAGCCGGGCGACCTGTTCGTGGCTCTGGCCGGCGCGCGCGACGGGCACGACTTCATCGACGGGGCCCTGGCGTCCGGCGCTGCGGGTTCGCTGGCCTCCCGGTCGGGCGCGGGCCCGCGCGTGCTGGTGCGCGACGTGCAGGCCGGTCTGGAAGCAATGGCGCTGCACGCCCGCGATCGCAGCGGCGCCCGGCGCGGGGCGGTGACCGGCTCGGTCGGCAAGACCAGCGTGACCCAGGCGGTGCGTGCGGGACTGGCCTTGGCGGGCCGCGCGCATGGCTCGGTGAAATCCTACAACAACCAGATCGGCGTGCCGCTGACCCTGGCGCGCATGCCGCGAGCCACCGAACGGGCGGTGTTCGAGATCGGCATGAACCACGCGGGCGAGATCGAGCCCCTGTCGCGCATGGTCGCGCCGCATGTGGTGTGCGTGACCACGGTGGGTCCCGTGCACACCGAGAACTTCGCCGACGGCGAGCGGGGCGTGGCCCTGGCCAAGGCCGAGATCTTCGCCGGTCTGCAGCCGGGCGGGATCGCGGTGCTCAACGCCGACAACGCCTGGTACGGTCTGCTGCGAGAAGCAGCGCTCAAGGCCGGCGCGGTGGTGCGCAGTTTCGGCTCGACCGAGGCGTGCGACGCGCGGCTGCTGGACTTTTCGGCCCATGACACCGGCGCCGTGGTCCGCGCCCGCCTGAATGGGCGCGCGCTCGACATCCCGTTGCTCCAGCGCGGCGCGCACTGGGGTCCCAACAGCCTGGCGGTGCTGCTGATACTTGAGGCCATGGGCGTGTCGTTGGACGACGGTCTGGCCGCTCTGGCCACGTTCGAGCCGCTGGAGGGCCGCGGCAGCGAGCAGACGGTGCGCGCGCCGGCTGGCGCCTTCGTGCTGATCGATGAGAGCTACAACGCCAACCCGATCTCAATGCGCGCCGCGCTCGCTACCCTCGGCGGCCGCGCGGCTATGGGCCGCAGGATCGCCGTGCTGACCGACATGCTGGAACTGGGCCCACAAGCGGCGCTCTACCATGCCGAAATCGCTGATGTTCTTGAGCGCAATGGCATCGACCTGGTCTTTTGCGCGGGGCCGCTGATGAAAAACCTGTGGGACGGCCTCCCGCCGACTCGCCGGGGCGGCTATGCGGAGACGGCGGCGCAATTGGCGCCGCGAGTCGTCCAGGCGGTTGGGCCGGGCGACGTGGTGATGGTCAAAGGCTCCAACGGATCGAAGGCTTCGATCGTGGCCCAGGCGCTGGCGGCGCTGGCCGCGGGAGCCGATTCGTCGGCGTCGGTCAGGGTGGGCTCGGGCGGCTGATGTTCTATCTGCTCTTCTCTTACTTCTCGGACGGCGGCGCGCACGGCATGCACTATGTGCCGCTGCTCAACCTGCTGCGCTATCTGACCTTCCGCACCGGCATGGCCCTGGTCACGGCGCAGGTGGTGGTGGGGCTGATGGGCACGCGCTTCATCGACTGGATGCGCGCCAAACAGGGCCGCGGCCAGCCGATACGCAAGGAGGGCATCGAGCGCCACGTGATCGAGAAGGCCGGCACCCCGACCATGGGCGGCTTCATGATCCTGGCGGGCCTGATGGTCGGCACCCTGCTGTGGGCGGACCTGCGCAACATCTACGTGTGGGTGGTGCTGCTGGTGACCGCCGCCTATGGCGTGCTGGGATTCATGGACGATTACGCCAAGGTCACCAAACAGACCACCGCCGGCGTCTCCAGCCAGATGAAGCTGGTGATCCAGTTCTTGGTGGCGGGGCTCGCCACCGTGGTGCTGATGCGCTACGGCGAACATCCGCCCAACGAGCCGGCCACGCTGTCCAGTTCGGTGGCCTTCCCGGTGTTCAAGAACCTGCTGCTGAACCTCGGTTGGTTCTATGTGGCGTTCGGCGCCATCACCATCGCCGGCTTCTCCAACGCGGTGAACCTGACCGACGGGCTGGACGGGCTGGCCATCGTGCCGGTGATGATCTGCTCGGCCGCGTTCGGCCTGATCGCGTACATCGTCGGCAACCGCGTGTTCGCCAGCTATCTGCAGGTCCATTTCGTGCCGGGCGTGGGCGAAATCGCGCCCCTGTGCGGGGCGATGATCGGCGCGGGCCTGGGCTTTCTTTGGTATAACGCCCCGCCGGCCAAGATCTTCATGGGCGACACCGGATCGCTGGCGCTGGGCGGCGCCCTGGGAGCCATGGCGGTGGCGGCCAAGCACGAGATCGTGCTGGGCATCATCGGCGGCCTGTTCGTGGCCGAGGCGCTGTCGGTCATGATCCAGGTTGGCTATTTCAAGGCGACCAAGGGCAAGCGCATCTTCCTGATGGCGCCGATCCACCACCACTTCGAGAAGCTCGGGTGGAAGGAATCGACCGTGGTGATCCGCTTCTGGATCGTCTCCTTCGTCCTGGCCCTCCTGGGCCTGGCCACACTCAAGCTGAGATAGGGGAGGGCCGCTCGTGATCCCCGTCCGTGGATTTGAAGGCAAGCGCGTCGCGGTGTTCGGCCTGGGCCGCACCGGCCTGACGGCCGCGCGGGCCTTGATCGCGGGCGGCGCCGAAGTGGCGCTGTGGGACGAGAAGGCGGGCGCGCGCGACCAGGCCACGGCCGAGGGGCTGCCGGTGGTTGATCTGGCGAGCGCCGACTGGTCCGGCTTTTCGGCCCTGCTGCTGTCGCCCGGCGTGCCTCTGACCCATCCTCATCCGCACTGGACAGTTGAGCGGGCCAAGGCGGCCGGGGTCGAGGTCCTGGGCGACATCGAACTGTTCGCTCGCACCGTCAACGCTGCGCCAGCCCATAAGCGGCCCAAGATCGTGGCCATCACCGGCACCAACGGCAAGTCCACCACCACCGCTTTGATCGGCCACATCCTCACCGCCGCCGGCAAGGACGCGCGGGTGGGCGGCAACATCGGCCTGGGCGTGCTGGGGCTGGAGGACATGCACGGGGGCGCGGTCTATGTGCTGGAGCTGTCGTCCTATCAGCTCGACCTGACCTCCAGCCTTAAGCCCGACGTGGCGATCCTGCTCAACGTCTCGCCCGACCACCTCGACCGTCACGGCGACATGACCGGCTACGTGGCGGCCAAGCGTCGGGTGCTGCTGAACCAGGGCCCGGGCGATACCGCCATCGTCGGGGTCGACGATCCCTGGTGCCAGCGCATCTGCACCGAGATCACCGCGGCCAACCGTCGCACGATCTGCCCGATCTCGGCCGGCCGCGCGATCGGGCGCGGGGTCTACGCCCTGCAGGGCGTGTTGTACGATGGCTCGGGCGAGCGGGTGAGCGAGGTGTGCGACCTGCTGCGCGCACGCGCCCTGCCGGGACGCCACAACTGGCAGAACGCCGCGGCGGCCTATGTCGCCGTGCGGGCGCTGGGCGTGACCCCCCAGGATGCGGCTGAGGGCCTGATGACCTTCCCGGGCCTGGCGCACCGCATGGAACTGGTCGGCCAGATCGACGGCGTGCGCTTCGTCAACGACTCCAAGGCCACCAACGCCGACGCCTCGCGCGCGGCCATGAGCGCCTATTCGCGGTTCTTCTGGATCGCCGGCGGCGTGGCCAAGGCCGGCGGCATCGAAAGCCTGGCCGACCTGTTCCCGCGTGTGGACAAGGCCTATCTGATCGGCGAGGCCGCGCCCGATTTCGCGCGCACGCTCGATGGCCACGCGGCTGTCGAGATGAGCGGCGATCTGGCCACCGCCGTGGCCGACGCCTTCGCTGACGCGCGCGCCGTCGCGGCCGCCAGCGGCGAGGAGGTGGTGGTGCTGCTTTCGCCGGCCTGCGCCTCGTTCGACCAGTTCGCCGATTTCGAACGCCGCGGCGACGCCTTCCGCCAGATTGTGCAGACCCTGGCCGTGCCCGCGGCCCAAGGAGCGACCGGATGAAGCGCCAGCCGCACGCCTTCGCCCGCACCGACCAGACCCGCCTGGGCGTGTGGTGGTGGACCACCGATCACCTCCTGCTGGGCGTGGTCACCGTGCTGATGATGCTGGGCGTGCTCCTGTCGTTCGCATCCAGCCCCGCTGCGGCGGCGCGCCTGAACCTGACCGATCCTTTCCACTTCGCCACGCGTCAATGCCTGTTCGCCGCCGTGGCGGCGGTGATCCTGATCGGGGTGTCGATGCTGTCGCCGCGCGGGATCAAGCGCTCGGCCTTCTTCATCTACGCCGCCGCCATCGGGGTGATGGCGATCCTTCCCCTCCTGGGCCACAACGCCAAGGGCGCCACCCGCTGGCTGGAGTTCGGCGGCTTTTCGCTGCAGCCGTCCGAGTTCGTGAAGCCGGCCCTGGTGGTGCTGGCCGCCTGGATGTTCTCCGAGGGCCAGAAGGGCGAGGGGGTGCCCGGCGTGTCGATCGCCTTCGGCCTTTACCTTCTGATCGTGGGCCTGCTGCTGATCCAGCCGGACGTGGGCCAGACCATCCTCATCACCATCGCCTTCGGCGCCGCCTTCTTCGTGGCTGGCGTGCCGATGCGCTGGATCTTCGGCCTGTTCGGAGCCGCGCTGGTCGGGCTGGTCGGGGTCTATTTCACCTTTGGCCACGTCTCCACACGGGTGCACAAATTCCTGTCGCCCGACGCTTCGGGGGCGCGCCAGATCGACAGCGCCCAAGAGGCCATCGCGGCCGGCGGCCTGTTCGGACGGGGGCCGGGCGAGGGTGTGATGAAGCGCCACGTGCCCGACCTGCACACCGATTTCATCTATTCGGTGGCTGCCGAGGAATATGGGCTGATGTTCAGCCTGATGCTGATCGCCCTGTTCGGCGTGCTCGTCACGCGCGGGCTTTATAAGGCTATGAAGCTGTCCAACCCCTTCGAACAGATCGCCGCGGCGGGCCTGTTCGTGCTGGTGGGCCAGCAAGCCTTCATCAATGTGGCTGTGAACTTGAATCTCATCCCCACCAAGGGCATGACCCTCCCGTTCATTTCCTACGGGGGCTCCTCGATGATGGCCATGGGTCTGACCTTGGGCATGGCGCTGGCTCTGACGCGCCGCCGCCCGGGCGCCTACGCTGCGCCCGATGGTCTGGCCAAGGCCGGCGCCTACGCGTGAGCAACAAGCTCGCGGTTCTGGCCGCTGGAGGCACCGGCGGCCATCTGTTTCCAGCTCAGGCCCTGGCGGAGGCGCTGCGCGCGCGGGGCTGGCGCATCGTGCTGGCCACCGACGAGCGCGGCGCGCTCTACGCCGACAAGTTTCCCGCCGACCAGCGCCTGGCGCTGGAAGCCGCCACCTTCAAGCCGGGCGACATCCCGGGCATGATCCGCGCGGCTTTCGCCATCTTCAAGGGCGTGGGCCAGGCCTCGGCGGTGTTCAAGCAGCTCGATCCGGCCATCGTGGTCGGCTTCGGCGGCTATCCTTCGCTCCCCTCGCTGATCGCCGCTCTGACCGGCAAGCGGCGCACCCTGATCCACGAGCAGAACGCGGTCCTGGGCCGGGTCAATCGCCTCCTGGCGCCGCACGTGAACCAGGTCGCCTGCGCTTTCCCCACGCTTGAAATGGCCTCGCCCAAGGTCAAGGCCGGCGCAGTGGTGGTTGGCAACCCCGTACGCCCGGACATCCGCGCCCTGTACGAGACGCCCTACGATCCGCCCACCGCCGACGGCGATATCCGCATCCTGGTCACCGGGGGCAGCCAGGGCGCGCGGCTGCTGTCCGAATTGACCCCGGAAGCGATCTGCAAGCTGCCCGAAGATCTGCGCTACCGGGTCAAGGTGCAGCAGCAGACGCGGCGCGAGTCGATGGAGATCGCGCGCCAAGCTTATAAGGACGCGCTGGTCGAGGCTGAGATCGCGCCCTTCTTCCGCGACATGGCCGGGCGTCTGGGCCAGGCTCACCTGGTTATCGGCCGGGCGGGCGCCTCGACCTGCTGCGAGCTGGCCGTGGCCGGTCGACCCTCGATCCTGGTGCCCCTGAGAATAGCCGCGGACGATCATCAGCGGCTCAACGCCAAGCTCCTGGCCGACGCCCACGCGGCCGAGGTGGCGCCCGAACAGGTGCTGACGGTCGATTTGCTGACAAGCGCCTTGTCCAAGCTGCTCTACGATCCGGCGCGCCTGGGTCGCATGGCCGCCGCCGCCCGTTCGGTCGCCACGCCCGACGCGGCCCAGGCGCTGGCCGACCTGGTCGAAAAAACCGCGTCAAGGTCAGAGGCTTAGCCGGCGCCGCCACCGTCGGCCCAAGGCCTTCGGCCTGGGTCCTAGCCAAAAGCGTGCACGTGATAAACGTGCGTTAAGTATTTCTAACCGATAAGCAGCAGATAAGAGACGTATTGACGCATCCGAAGCGGCGACGCCTCGCCTTGCACGGAGCGGTATGGACTTTGTCTATAGTCGGTAAAATTGAACGGCAATTTGACAATGAACAATATCGTCCGGCTGCGGTAGATCCTATGATGGTTTCCGGTTTCCCTTTGACTTCGCTCGAACATTTCGATCAGCGACTTGTCGGCCGTCAACGCCCCGCACCGGTCTCGCCGCGCCGTGCTGCGCCATGAGCGATCGCACAGTCCGCACCCTCGAGCATCTGGATCAGAGCGCTTCGACCGCTCGGGTGCTCAATCTGTACAATGTCCGCCGGACCAAATCGAGCGACCCCGACTACCTTGCCAAGCCACTGTTCCAGAACCCGGCGCTCAACAGTTGCATTATCCTCAAGCACCGGCTGCGGCACAATGAGCTGGAAGAGTTCACCACGCCGCGCCAAAACGCGACCAAGGTGCTGGTGCCGCTGCATCACAGCGACCTGCGCATGGGCGCCCGCTATGTCTTTGTGGGCCAGCGCAATTTCGAGGCCGCCCTGCATCAGGCCTTCGGCATCCAGATCAACGCCGAATCGCGCGACCTGAAGGTCTTGGCGATCCTGGACGAGTCGCCCACGCTCGACCCGTTCGTCCTGCGTGAGAAACTTCGCCTGCACGGGATTGACCCGGCGCTGTGCTATTTCGACCTGTCGGCGGCCGACACCCGCCGCATCTTCGCCTTCGCCCAGACCGAGATCGAGCCCCTGGTGCGGATGAGCGCCCAGGGGGCCAAGGACGCCCTTGGCCAGGCGGCCAAACTGACGCGAAAGATTCTGGCCGATTCCGCCGATGCCGATCTGGATCCCCTTCGCCGCACCCTGCAACTGGACCCGCAACAGTTCCAGGAGGGCGTGTTCTGCTGGAAGGCGTTTCTCTATTACAAATGGCAGCTCGCCGATCTTTTGCCGCGGGTCAATCCGGTGCTGCAGGAGATCAAGACCGTGCGTCCGCGCGGCCCGGCGGACCCTGAAACCAAGCTCTATCTCAGCAACACCCGCGAGGTGCTACACAAGGCCCTGATGGCCGCGTGCCGCCAGGTGCGCGACACCCTGTCGGTTTACGACAACGCCTATCATCAGCTGACGGCCAATAGCGATCCTTCGGCCTTCCGCCAGTTTCTGCTCAAGGCGCCCGAGCTGTTCAACGAGCTGGGCGAGCGCCTCGGCGCGGTCGAGCATCTGGTCAGTTTCTGGCGTTTCCGCTTCCCCGTGGGCAAGCCGCCCATGGTGACGCCCGACGACCTGGCCGATCTGTTCCAGGACTTCGAGGCCAGCCTCGGTTTCTCAGCGCCGGAAAGCAGCATCAACGACGCCCAGCCCATGGCCCGGCAGGACGTCGGCTAAGGCCGCCTCACGTCGGGCGGCGCGAGGTTTTGCCCCCGCCGGGCAAATCGGCTATCGCAGGCGCCATGAAACTGCGCCCCTTACCCTTCGACATCGGCCCCATCCACTTCGTCGGCATCGGCGGCATCGGCATGAGCGGCATCGCCGAAATCATGCTGCGCACCGGCTATGTGGTGCAGGGCTCCGACGCCAAGGCCTCAGCCAATACCGAGCGTCTGGAAAAGTTGGGCGCGCGCATCTTCATCGGGCACGACGGCGCGCATGTGCAGGGCGCGTCGGCCGTGGTGTTCTCCACCGCGGTCAAGCCGGACAATCCCGAGATGGTCGCGGCGCGCCGCGCGCGCATCCCCCGGGTGCGGCGGGCCGAAATGCTGGCCGAACTTATGCGGCTGCAGTTCTCGGTGGCGGTGGGCGGCACCCACGGCAAGACCACCACCACCTCGATGATCGCCGCCCTGCTCGACGCGGGCGGGCTGGACCCGACGGTGGTCAACGGTGGGATCATCAACGCCTATGGCACCAACGCCAAGGTCGGCGAGGGCGACTGGATCGTGGTCGAGGCCGACGAGAGCGACGGCACCTTCCTGCGCCTGAAATCCACCGCCGCGGTCGTGACCAACATCGATCCCGAGCATCTGGACCACTACGGCGACTTTGATGCGGTCAAGAAGGCGTTCCGCGATTTCGTCGAGAATATCCCATTCTACGGCTTTGCCGCGGTGTGCGTGGACCACCCCGAGGTACAGACCCTGGCGGCCACGATCGAGAATCGCCGGCTGATCACTTACGGGACCAACCCTCAGGCCGAGATCCGCGCCGAGACCATCGTCATGGGGCCTGACGGCGCCCGCTTCGATGTGGTGATCACGCCGCGTGACGCGGAACGGACCGTGTTGAACGACCTGCACATGCCGATGGCGGGCCTGCATAATGTGCTCAACTCCCTGGCCGCCATCGCCGTGGCGCGCCAACTGGGCGTGACTGATGCCGCGATCCGCGCGGGCCTGGCGGGCTTTGGCGGCGTGCGTCGCCGCTTCACCACCACCGGCATGGCCCATGGCGTGCGCGTGATTGACGACTACGGCCACCATCCGGTCGAGATCGCCGCGGTGCTCAAGGCCGCGCGCGCGGTGTCCGGCCACGGCAAGGTGATCGCCGTGGTCCAGCCGCACCGCTACACCCGCCTGCGCGACCTGTTCGCCGAATTCTGCGCCTGCTTCAACGACGCCGACACCGTGATCGTGGCCGACGTCTACGCAGCCGGCGAGGCGCCGATCGAAGGGGCCAGCCGCGACGCCCTGGTCGAGGGGCTGAGCCGCTACGGCCATCGCCGCCCGCTCGCCCTGGAAAAGCCGACCGACCTGCCGGGCCTGATCGCCCAGGAGGCCGCCAGCGGCGACCTGGTGGTGTGCCTGGGCGCCGGAGACGTCACCGCGTGGGCCTACGCCCTGCCCGGGCAGTTGGAAGCGCTGCGCAAGTGAGCGACTGGCGCGATCGTCTGCCCGCCGTCCGGGGCCGCATCGAGCTGAACGCGCCGCTCGCGCCCTACACCTGGTTCCGGGTCGGCGGTCCGGCCGATGCGCTATTCATACCCGAGGACGAAGACGACCTCGCCCAGTTCCTGACCGGTCTCGATCCCGCGGTTCCTGTCCTAGCCATCGGGGTCGGCTCCAACCTGCTGGTGCGCGATGGCGGGCTGGAGGGCGTGGTCATCCGCCTGGGCCGGGGGTTCGCCAGGGTCGAGCCGCGCGGCGAGGCGCGGATGTTCGCGGGCGCCGCCGTGCCCGACGCGGTGCTGGCGCGCGAGGCGGCCAAGGCGGGCGTGGCGGGGCTGGAGTTCTATCGCGGCGTGCCGGGCACGGTCGGCGGCGCCTGCATGATGAACGCCGGCTGCTACGGGTCGGAGACCACTGACGTGCTGATCGAGGCCTACGCCATCGACCGGTCCGGCGCGCGCCTGACCCTGAGCCATGAGGTCATGGGTTTTACCTACCGCAGGTCCGCCGCCGGGGCGCGGGGCGACCTGGTGTTCACCGGCGCCCTGTTCCAGGGAACGCCGGATGATCCGGCCGCCATCACCGCGCGCATGGACGCCATCACCGCCCGGCGCGAGACCACCCAGCCGATCCGCGAAAAGACCGGCGGCTCGACCTTCAAGAACCCGCCCGGCGACAGTTCCTGGCGCTTGGTCGATGCGGCCGGCTGGCGCGCCAAACCACAGGGCGGCGCCATGTTCTCGCCGCTTCACGCCAACTTCCTGATCAATACGGGCGAGGCGTCGGCGGCGGACCTGGAAGGCCTGGGCGAGGCGGTGCGCGCCGACGTAAAGGCCAAGTTCGGCGTGGAGTTGGACTGGGAGATCAAGCGCGTGGGCAGGCCGAAGCCTTGAAGACCATCGCCGCCCTTTCCGTGGCCTTCGTCGTTCTCGCGGCGCCCCTGGCCCACGCCCAGGACGTGCTGCGGAACCGCGCCTCGGCCAACACCGGCGCCACGCTGGGCGCGCTGTCCACCGCCGGCTTGCCGGCCGATCAGATTGCGGCGGGCGCGGCGGGGTTGGCCAAGCGGGGCGCCGGCGGGTCGGGCGCCTACGACATGCTGGAATCGCTCACCACCGAGATCGGCCCGCGCCCGGCCGGCTCGCCAGCCGCCGAGCGCGCCAAGGACTGGGCCTTGGCCCGGCTCAGCGCCATGGGCTTCCAGAATGTCCACGCCGAGCCCTACACCATCTGGGCCTGGTTCAAGGGGACCGAGATGGCCGAGGTGGTCGCTCCCTTTCCCCAGCCGCTGATCATCACAGGGCTGGGCGGTTCGGTCGCCACCCCGCCGCCGGGCGTGCAGGGCGACGTTGTGCTGTTCGACACGTGGGAGCATCTGCTGGCGGCCAAGCCCGGCAGCCTGACCGGCAAGATCGCGGTGCTGACCGAGCGCATGGGAAAGCTCGACTCGCCCACGGGCTATGGCATGGCCAACCGCTGGCGGCGCAAAGGCGCCTCGGAGGCGGCGCGGCGCGGGGCGATTGGCTTTTTGATCCGCTCCTTGGCCACCAACGACGTGCGCGATCCGCACAGCGGCGCGCTCAACTACGACGACGATGCGCCCAAGATTCCGGCTGCGGCCCTCAGCGGGCCTGACGCCGACCAGCTTGAGCGAATGGCCAAGCGCAATGTGCCAATCCGGCTGAAGTTCACGCTGATCCCGATGTACCTGCCGCAGGCCAAGGCCTGGAACGTGGTGGGCGAGATTCCTGGAACCTCGCTGCCGGATCAGGTGGTGCTGGTCTCGGGCCATTTGGACAGCTGGGGCCTGGGCACCGGCGCGATCGACGACGGCGCAGGCGTGGCCATCGTCAGCACCGCCGCCCAGCTGGCGGCCGTGCTCAAGCCCGCGCGCACCATCCGCGTGGTGCTGTGGGGCGCCGAGGAAACCAACCAGGCCGGGCCTGAATATCTCAAGGCTCACGCTGCCGAGGTCGGCAATATCGTGCTGGCCGGCGAGAGCGACTTCGGCGCGGATCGGGTCGTGACTTTCCAGGCGCCCAAGGGCTCGGCCGATCTTGAGCCGATCAAGGCCGCCGCCGCCGCCATGGCACAGCTCGGCGTCGCCTTCGATCCCAAGCCCTCGTCCAACGGCGGCGACGACATCGTCCCGCTCTATCAGGCCGGCGTGCCGGTGGTGTCGCTGCGCCAGGACGGGACGCACTATTTCGACATCCATCACTCGATGAACGACACCCTGGACAAGGTGGACCCCAAGGCCCTGGACCAGGCTGTCGGCGCCTGGGCCGCCCTGATCTACACCGCGGCCGACACCCAGGCCGACTTCCGCGCGGGCAAGCCGTAAGCGGGCGGGCAGGGGGCTTTGCGGCCGCCGTCATCCGCGCTTACATGACCCTTATGCGCCAGACCTTCGAGGACCACGCCGATCCCTCCTTCGGCCCCCAGCACGTGCCCCTGATCCGTGACGCCATGGCGCGCCAGGGGCTCGACGGGTTCATCGCCCCGCACGAGGACGAGCACCAGAACGAGTACCTGCCCGCCGCCAACGACCGGCTGGCCTGGGCCACCGGCTTCACCGGCTCGGCGGGCGCGGCGGTGATCCTCAAGGACCGCGCCGCCATCTTCGTCGATGGCCGCTACAGCCTTCAGGTGCGCGACCAGGTCGACACCGGCCTGTTCGAGGTGCGCGATCTGGTCGAGGGCGGCGTGTCCGCCTTCTTGGAGAGCGCGCTCGGTCAGGGTCAGGTGGTCGGCTACGACCCGCGCCTGCACAGCCCCGACGCCCTGGAGCGCCTGCGGCGCGCCGCCGAAAAGGTGGGCGCCGCGCTCAAGCCCGTGGCGTCGAACCCGCTCGACGAGGCCTGGGGCGATCTGCGCCCGGGCCAGCCGCAAGCGCCGGTCGTGCCCCACCCGCTGGAATTCTCCGGCGAGCCCTCGTCGGAAAAGCGCGCCCGCATCGGCGCGGCGCTGAAGGACCAGGGCGCGGACGTCGCGGTGATTACCGCCCCGGCCTCCATCGCCTGGCTGTTCAACATCCGCGGCGGCGACGTGATCCGCTCGCCCTTGCCGCTGGGTCAGGCGATCCTTTTGGCCGACGGACGCGCCCTGCTGTTTCTCGATCCGGCCAAGGTCACGCCGGGTCTGGCCGCGTGGCTGGGCGCGGACGTGACGCTGGAGGCGCCGGGATCCCTGCCCGCCGCCCTGGCCGCGCTCAAGGGCAAGACGGCCCTGGTCGATCCGGCCGTGTCATCGGCCTGGTATTTCGACGCGCTGGAGACGGCGGGGGCCAAGGTGCTGCGCCGGGCCGATCCCACGGTCCTCCCGCGCGCATGCAAGAACCCGGTCGAGGTCGAGGGCGCGCGCCAGGCCCACATCCGTGACGGCGCCGCGTTGGTGCGTTTCCTGCACTGGCTGGATCAACGCCAAGCGGCCGCGGAACTGCCCGACGAGATCGAGGCGGTAAAACAGCTCGAGGGTTTCCGCGAGCATACCAATGTGCTCAAGGACCTGTCGTTCGACACCATCGCCGGGGCCGGTCCCAACGGCGCCATCGTGCACTATCGCCCGGTCGAGAGGCTGAACCGCCGGCTGGAGCCCGGCAGCTTCCTCCTGGTGGATTCCGGGGCGCAGTACCTCGACGGGACCACCGATGTGACGCGCACCATCGCCATCGGCGCCCCAAGCGCGGAGATGAAGGCGCGCTTCACCCTGGTGCTCAAGGGCAACCTGGCCCTCGCCCGGGTGCGCTTCCCGGCGGGAATCACGGGCTCGCAGCTCGACGCCCTGGCGCGCGGCCCGCTGTGGTCGGCGGGGCTGGACTACGACCATGGCACCGGGCATGGCGTGGGCTCGTACCTGGGCGTGCACGAGGGGCCGCAGGGCATTTCCAAGCGCGCGGGCGGGGCGGCGCTGCAACCGGGCATGATCGTGTCCAACGAGCCCGGCTACTACAAGGCCGGCGCCTACGGTATCCGCATCGAGAACCTGCAGGTGGTTACGCCCCCGGCCGAGATCCCCGGCGGCGAGCGGCCCATGCTCGGGTTCGAGACCCTGACCCTGGCCCCGATCGATCGCAACGCCATCGCGATCGAGCTGCTCAGGCCCGAGGAACGCGCCCAGCTCGACGCCTATCACGCGCGCGTGTTGCGCGTGGTCGGCCCGCTCGTGCCGGACGATACGCGCGACTGGCTGAAGGGCGCCTGCGCCCCCTTGTGACTCTACCCCTCGGCGAAGGGGCGTCCAAGGCTGGCGCAAGTCCGCAACACTTCGCCGCTAAAACAGCGCTCTAGGGCGCGGGGCGCTGGCGCGATCGCGCGTCATGGCCAAGGTTGGGCGGCAAGCGGGGGAAAGTCATGGACGCCTATGATCTGGTGGTGATCGGCAGCGGGCCGGCGGGGCGGCGCGCGGCGGTGCAGGCGGCCAAGCTGGGGCGCTCGGTGCTGGTGATCGAGAACCGCCTGCGCGTCGGCGGCGTGTCGGTGCACACCGGCACCATCCCGTCCAAGACCTTGCGCGAAACCGTGCTCAACCTGTCCGGCTGGCGTGAGCGGGGCTTTTACGGCCGCTCCTACCGCGTGAAGAAGGAGATCGACGGCTCGGACCTGGGCATCCGGCTGACCAAGACCCTGGAGCATGAGGTCGAGGTGCTGGAGCACCAGTTCCAGCGCAACGGCGTGCGCACCCTGGCCGGCACGGCCCGCTTCACCGGGCCGCACGAACTTCTCGTGACCTGCGGCGAGGATGGCGAGGAGCATCACGTGGTCGCCTTCGAGCGGGCCCTGATTGCGGTCGGAACCGCGCCCTACCGCCCCGAATCTATCCCCTTCAACGGCGTCAATGTGCTGGACAGCGACGACGTGATCACCACCCCGCGCGTGCCGCGCAGCCTGACGGTGATCGGCGCGGGCGTGATCGGGGTGGAATACGCCACCATCTTCAGCGCGCTCGACGTGCCGGTGACCCTGATCGAACCGCGGCCCACGTTCCTGGAGTTCATCGACCGCGAGATCATGGACGACTTCATCCATCAGCTGCGCGACCGGGGCGTGACCGTGCGCCTGGGCGCCAGCGTGACCCGTGTGGAGCTGGACGACCAGAACTGGCCGGTCGCGATCCTGGAGGATGGCCGGCGCATCCGCTCGGAGATGCTGCTCTACACGGCGGGCCGTGTAGGGGCGACGGCCGACCTCGGCCTGGAGCATTGCGGCCTGACCGCCGATTCGCGCGGTCGGCTGACGGTCGATCCCCACACCTTCCAGACCGAGCAGCCGCACATCTACGCCGCCGGCGACGTGATCGGCTTTCCCAGCCTCGCTTCGACCTCGATGGAGCAGGGCCGCATCGCCGCCTGTCACGCCTTCGGCCTGCCCATGCCGCCGGCGCCGCAGTACTTCCCTTACGGCATCTATTCCGTGCCCGAAATCTCCACCGTCGGCATGAGCGAGGAGGAGGTGCGCACCCGCGGCATCCCCTGCGAATGCGGCATCGCGCGCTTCCGCGAGACCTCGCGCGGCCACATCATGGGGCTGAACGCGGGCATGATGAAGATGATCTTCTCGATCAAGACCCGCCGGCTCCTGGGCGTGCACATCGTCGGCGAAGGCGCGACAGAGCTGATCCACATCGGCCAGGCGGTGCTCAACCTGCACGGCACGCTCGACTACTTCATCGAGAACGCTTTCAACTATCCCACCCTGGCCGAGGCCTACAAGATCGCGGCGCTCGACGCGTGGAACCGCATGCCCCGCGCGGCCAGCTAGGCTCTACCGGAAAGACGATTTCAGAATCTGCCGGACGCGGATCAGGGCGGCCTTGTCGGCCACGGCGTTGGCCGGGTTCTTGTCGGCTGGATCCTCGCCCACGCGCAGGAAGGCGTGCTCGGCGCGCGGATAGACCACCGCCTCGAACCGATTGCCGGCGGCGTCCATCAGGCGCTTGCTGTCCTCGGCCGTGAACAGCACCGGGTTGGCCTGGGTCAGGTCCCATTCCCCGTAGAAGGCGTAGACGGGAACGTGGGTCTTATGCACGGGCCAATCGTTGATCAGCTTGTTCATGTGCGAGGGGCCCTGGCCGTACACCGGCGGGCCGGCGCCGCAGAACGAGAGCACGACCTTCACATCCTTACGCGGATCGGTGACGGCGTAGCGGAACGCCACGCCCCCGCCCCAGGTCAGGCCGACGATGCCGACCTTGCCGTCCGACTGCGGAAGTTTGTCGCCGTAGTCCATCAAGGCTTCCAGGTCCTTGTAGACGTCCTTGTCCTCGCGCAGGTCCAGCGTGCCGCCGGCGTCGCCCGTCTTGAACGAGTCGGTGCCGCCGCCATTCGGGCCCAAGCCCGACAGCATGTCGGGGGCGATGGCGATGTAGCCCATCGCGGCGATCTCGTCGGCGGTGTTGCGCGTCGAATCGGTCAGGCCGAACACCTCGTGCAGCACCAGGATGACGGGCGCCTTGCGCTTGGTCTGGGGATAGACCACCCACGCCTTCAGAGGCCGGCCCAGGCTCTGGACCGTGATCCATTCGCCCCGGCGCGGGGACTGGGCGAGCTTGGCGGTGGCGAAGCTCTGCGACTTCTGCATGCTCGCGTACCAGTCTGCCGGTGCGGCCCGGCGCCCCGGAGTCGCCGTGGACGGCGAGGCGGCGGCCTGCTGTTCAGCCGCTTCGGTCGGGGTCAGGCTGTCGTCGTTGCTCTCGGCGATGCGGAAGCCCAGCGACTGGTAGCTGCGGCGCGGGATGTCGTCCCATAGGCGCAGCGAGACGCGCAGTCCCTTGGGGCCCATCACCCATGAGCCGCCGCGCACCATGCGCCAGTTCGGATCGCCGCCGTCGTCCCAGGCGCTGCCATCGGTCGGCGCGCCGCTGAAATCGTTGTGTTTGCGATCCTCGACCCATTGGCCGACATTGCCGACCATGTCGTAGAGGCCAAAGGCGTTGGGCGGAAACGAACCGACGGGCGCCGGGCCGTCCCAGCGGTCAGCCCCGGCCATCCCCATCGAATTGGCCTTGTTGGGGTCGAACCTGTCGCCCCACGGATAGAGGGTGGTCGCGCCCGCGCGCGCCGCGTACTCCCACTCCGCCTCGCTCGGCAGACGGTAGTGGCGTCCGCTGGCTTGGTTGAGCCAGGCGATGAACGCCTGTGCGTCCACCCAGTTGACGTTGACGACCGGTAGCGAGCCACGCTCGAACCCAGGCCGCTGCTCAGGCAGGGCGCGGCCCGTGGCGCGGGCGAACACATCGTATTCGGCGAAGGTGACATCGTGCGCTGCGAGCCTGAAGGCCGGCACGCTCACCTGGTGGACTGGTTGCTCGAAGGTGAAGCCGACCTTCTGCACGTCGCCCATCTGAAAGGTCCCCGCGGGGATCGCGGTCATGTCCTTGGCGACGGCCTTGACGACGGCGTCCGTCGCGGTGGGGTCAGGCGCGCTGGCCGACGCGGGCTTGGCGGCCACATCCTGCGCCCCGGCCGGCGCCGAGCTCAGGAGGAGGGTTGCAACCAAGACGTGTGGCCAGATGCGGGCGCTGGACATGAACTTCTCCCCTGGACGCTTTTATGAACGACTTTGCGCGCGAATTTGTGCACGCCTTGTGGCGGCTCACAAGCAGGATGTTTAGGCGTCGGCACTCCCGCGCAGGACGGAATCGGTGTGTTCTGTTAACGGATTAGGAGTGCAGCCCATGAACGAGCTTACCTATGTCTCGCTGGTTCCAAAGGACAGCAGCGGGCGGCTACGCCAATTGCTCACCGAGGAGGACACAGGCCCCTTGGAATGGCGGGAGGTCAGGACCAGAGGCGGGAGCGAGTTTTACTTCAGCGGTCCGCCCAATCTCGCCCGCCGAACGCACGAATATGTGACGCTGTGGGTGGCCAACGAACGATGGGCCAAATCTGGCGGCGATACGGCCGATGCGCCGTCGGGCGCGCCCTGGCGAGGGATGGCGACCCGCATGGTCGCATCGCTTGTTGGACTTCTCGCCTTCGCCATCATGGCGTTCAGGAGCAGCGGCGCCACAGGCTAGTAGCGGCGTCCATAGTTAGTCAGCCGGTTGGCCCCCGTCGCCCGGCGCCGAGACCCGATGCGCTGCGCTGAATTGCGCTCCCGCGATCCAGGCGTTACCGCTATAGCCCGCAGCGTATCGCCCATAGGTCAGCTTGAACGTCCCTCCCGATCCCTTGCTCGACGTGTTCCCCGGCGACAGCGCCATGAGCCGGCTGATGCGGGCTCACGACTGGTCGTCCACGCCGCTAGGGCCGCCAGAGCGGTGGCCGCAAGGGCTGAAGACGCCGCTCGGCATCATGCTCACTTCTCGCTTCGAGATGTGGATGGGCTGGGGCGAGGATCTCGCCTTCTTCTACAACGACGCCTACGCGCCGACCCTGGGGGCCAAGCACCCTGACGCACTGGGCAAGCCCATGCGCGAGGTATGGGCCGAGGTGTTCCTCGCCATCAGCGACCGGGTCCGCTCCGTGATGCAGGACGGGGTGGCTACGTGGGACAAGGCGCTTCTGCTTTTTCTCGAGCGCAACGGCTATCTCGAGGAGACCTACCACACCTTCTCCTACAGCCCCCTGCGGGGGGATGACGGCGCCATCGAAGGCCTGATGTGCGTCGTCACAGAGGAGACCGAGCGGGTAATCAGCGAGCGGCGCCTGCGTACATTGCAGACGCTGGCCGCCGCCCTCCTGCCTGCCCGCACCCGTGAGGACATCGCCGTGGCGGTGCGGGGCGCCTTGGCCGACAATCCGCAGGATTTCCCCTTCGGCGCCCTGCAATATCTGGATGGCCCCGGGGTGGGCTTGGATCCGCAGTACCGGGTCGGCTGGCCCTTCGCCCGCATCCTCGGCGGCGCCAAGCTGGTCGAGCTGCCGATGGGCGATCTGCTCAACAACCTGCCGTCAGAGACGTGGGATGGTCCCTCGCGCGAGGCTTTGATCCTGCCCATCGCCGAGACCGGTCAAGAGACGCCGGCCGCCGCTTTGGTGCTCGGCCGAAATCCTCACCGCCGCGACCGCGAGGAAATGATCGAGTTCGCGCGGCTTATGGGCGCCCAGATCGCCGCCGCACTGACGGCCGCCCAAGCCCATCTGCGCGAGGCCGGCGAGGCCGAACGGTTGCGGCAGCTGTTTGAGCAGTCGCCCAGCTTCATGGCCGTGTTGCGCGGTCCCGAGCATCGCTTCGAGCAGGTCAATCTGGCCTATCTGCAACTGATCGGCCACCGCGACGTGGTGGGCAAGCCCATTCGCGCGGCCCTGCCAGAGATCGCGGGGCAGGGGCTGTATGAATTGCTCGACAGCGTCTACGCCACCGGCGAGCCGTTCAAGGGCAAGTCCATGGAGGTCACCCTCCAGCGAGCGCCGGGCGCGGAGCCCGAGCCCCGGTTCCTCGATTTCGTCTATCAACCGATCCGCAACGCCGAGGGCCGCGTGACCGGCGTGTTCGTCGAGGGGTTCGACGTGACCGACGTGCACGCCGCCGCCGTGGCGCTGCGCGAGAGCGAGGCCCAATTCCGCACCCTGGCGGAGGCCATGCTCAACCACGTCTGGACCTCGCGGCCGGACGGTTACCTCGACTGGTTCAACAGCCGTCTTTACGAGTATACCGGTCTGGAAGCCGGGTCCCTGATCGGGGTCAACTGGGCTCAGATCGTTCACGAGGACGACCTCGATCCGGCGCAGAAGACCTGGGCCCTCGCCTTGGCGAGCGGCGAGCCCTACGCGGCGGACCTGCGCCTGCGCCGGGCGGACGGCGTGTATCGGTGGCATATCGCCCGGGCGGTGGCCGTGCGCGGCGAGGACGGCGAGATCGCCCGCTGGATCGGCACCAATACCGATATCCATGAGCAGAAGGCCGCGACCGAGGCCTTGAGCAACCTCAACGCCACGCTTGAACAGCTGGTCCAGGAGCGGACCAACGAGCTGATGGCGGCGGAAGAGGCGCTGCGCCAGAGCCAGAAGATGGAGGCGGTCGGCCAACTGACCGGGGGGCTGGCCCACGACTTCAACAACCTTCTGGCCGGCATAACCGGCAGCCTGGAAATGCTCGACACGCGTGTCAAGCAAGGCCGACTGGACGCCGTTCCGCGCTATCTCGACGCCGCCCAGGGCGCGGCCAAGCGCGCCGCCGCACTCACCCAGCGCCTGCTGGCCTTCTCGCGCCGCCAGACGCTCGATCCCCGGCCCGTCAATGTAAATCGGCTTGTCGCGGAGATGGAGGACCTGATCCGGCGCACGGTCGGGCCTGAAGTGGTGATGGAGGTAGTGGGGGCCGGCGGCCTGTGGCTGACCCTGGTCGATCCTAACCAGCTCGAGAACGCCTTGCTCAACCTGTGCATCAATGCGCGCGACGCCATGCCCGACGGCGGACGGCTGACGATCGAGACGGCCAACAAGTGGCTCGACGACCACGCGGCCAAGGAGCGGGAGTTGGCGCCAGGCCAATATGTTTCACTTTGCGTCACCGACACCGGCGCGGGCATGACGCCCGAGGTCAAGAGCCGCGCCTTTGACCCGTTCTTCACCACCAAGCCGCTTGGCCAGGGTACGGGGCTGGGCCTGTCCATGATCTATGGCTTCGTAAGGCAATCGGGCGGCCAGGTGCGCATCTACTCGGAGGTCGGGCGCGGCACCACCATGTGTCTCTACCTGCCCCGCCACGCGGGTCTGGAGGCCGAAGGCGAGAAGTCCCAGGGGTTGGCCAATCCTGACTTCGTCGGCCATGGCGAGACGGTGCTGGTGGTCGATGACGAGCCGACTGTTCGCATGCTCATCGTTGAGGTGCTGCAGGAGGCCGGTTACCGCACGATCGAGGCCGACGACGGCGCCTCTGCCCTGCACGTCTTGCAGTCGCCCACCCGCATCGATCTGGTGGTGACCGACGTGGGCCTGCCGGGGGGCATCAACGGGCGCCAGGTGGCCGACGCGGGGCGCGCCCTAAGGCCCGCGCTCAAGGTGCTGTTCATCACCGGCTATGCGGAAAACGCCGTGGTGGGCAACGGCCATCTCGAGAGGGGCATGCAGATCATGACCAAGCCCTTCGCCGTCGAGCAACTCGGAAACAAGATCCGCGAGATGCTCGACATGGAGGCGCAGGACCGGCCGTCCGGCGACGCCTAGACGTCTTTGGCCGGGGCCCGGCCATGCTGCGCTTCCGCTCGCTGTCCGATGAACTGGTCGGCGAGCGCGACGACGCCGCGCGCCGCGTCTCCTAAAGCACCGCCAGGATTTCTATGCCCGCGCCCGCAGCTTCGATCCAGTCGCCTTCCGTCTTGCCCAGGAGGGCGCGGGCCAGCGGCGCGACATAGGAGATTTTTCCCGCGGCGGGATCCGCCTCGTCTTCGCCGACGATCTGGAACGTCTGTTCACGTCCATCGTCGCGCGCGATGCGCACCGTCCGGCCGAACTGGACCTGGCCGCAGACGGGGTCGGGCGCGGTCAATTGCGCGCTGGCCCGGCGCGCGGACCAATAGCGCAGGTCGCGCGTGGCGCGGGCCATGGCTGTGCGATCGGCCTGGACGTCGCCAGAACTCTGAGCGGCGACGTAGGCGGCGCGGGCGTCGGCCAGGGCCGCGTCGATCGCCTCCAGGCCAGCGGCGGTCACGAGGTTTGGGTGGGGCGAGATCGGCCGGTCGGGCAGGTTGGCCGCCTGGGCCTCGTAGTCCTCTTCCCGCGTGAAGGCGACGGACATGTACCTATTTGCGCATCTGCGGCTTGGAGGCGCCGTGCGGCATGCCCGAAACCTGGTCGGGGTGGAAATGGCGGCCGTGGGGCGGACCCTGCCGCGCCTTGAGGGCGGCCTTGCGCAGGCGCAGGGCGCGCTGGGCGGGGGTTTCGTCGGCCTGGACGGCGGCGGGGGCATTGGACTGATCGTTCATCACGCAGCCTTAGCATGGACCGGCCGCCGCGCCTAAGCCCGGCAACCATACCCTGTCGCCAGCCATTTCGTCCCGTGACGGCGGTTCGCACTTTGGGCGCCAGCGCGTTGAACGGCGTGGAGTTGGGCATGGGCACGTATCACGACGTCCGCCTGGGCGTGGCCGGCGCGGTCGCCTGGCTCCCAGGGTGGGCCGCGACGGTGATCATCGTCGCCGTGTGCCTGGCGGTGGCGTTGGGGCTGCAGAAGGGCGTCTATCGCCTGCTGCAAAAGCTCAGCGGCGAGGGTAAGGCCCCCTTCTGGCGCGCCTTCGTGGACCAGACCGGGGGACCTGCCGCCTTGGCGGCGCTGATCTGCGCGGTCGCTGTCGGCGCTTCGCTCTCGCCGATCGACGCTCGTGTGGCCGCCATAACGCGCCAGGTGGTGCTGGTCGCCCTGGTGCTGCTTATCGGCTGGGCCGCGATCATCGCCGCCCAGGTCGCGTCGCGCCGCTACATCCGCCGCTACAAGATCGACGTCGAAGACAATCTACTGGCGCGCAAACACCTGACCCAGGCGAAAATCCTGGAGCAGCTGCTGGTGGCCGTGTTGTGGCTGCTGACCGTGTCCTTCGCCCTGATGACCGTGCCGGGCGTTCGCCAGTGGGGAGTGAGCCTCCTGGCCTCGGCCGGCGCAGCGGGCATCATCGCCGGCCTGGCCCTGCAGCCCGTGCTGACCAATATCTTCGCCGGGGTCCAGATCGCCATGACGCAGCCGATCCGGCTGGAGGACGCGGTGATCGTGGAGAACGAGTGGGGCTGGATCGAGGAGATCACGGGCACCTATGTGGTGGTGCGCCTGTGGGATTGGCGGCGCATGGTCCTGCCCCTGACCTATTTCATCCAGAAGCCCTTCCAGAACTGGACGCGGGAGTCCGCCAGCCTGATCGGCACGGTGATCCTCTACGTCGACTTCCGCGCACCGGTCGAAGCCATGCGCCAGAAGCTGAGCGAGATCGCCGCGGGCTCGCACCTGTGGGACAAACGGGTGGTCAATCTGGCGGTGACCGACTTCAGCGAGAAGACCATGCAGATCCGCTGCCTGGTCAGCGCCAAGAACGCCCCGGAGACCTTCGATCTGCGCTGCGAGGTGCGCGAGAAGATGATCGCATGGCTGCTGGAGGCCTATCCCGACGCCCTGCCGCGCGACCGGGCTGATTTCAAAGGCGAGATGGCTGAACTGCCCGAGGGGCCGAGCGCGTCGAACGGCGCGGCCGGGGGCGCCCCGACCCCATCGAGCGACGCCCTGGCTCAAGGGCGGGCGATGGTCGGGAATTAGGCGTTACTGCGGGGCCACCAGCGCCAGCCACTCGTCCTCGGTCAGCACCTGGACGCCCAGGTCGGCGGCGGTCTTCAGCTTGGATCCGGCGCCTGGGCCCGCCACCACCAGATCGGTTTTCCTCGATACCGATCCGGCGACCTTGGCCCCCAGGCTCTCGGCCTGGGCCTTGGCTTCGTCGCGCGTCATCTTCTCCAGGGCGCCGGTGAACACCACGGTCTTTCCGGCCACGGCGGTGTCGGTCTTGGGTCGTTCAGCGGGCAGTACGGTCAGTTCCGCCAAAAGCTTGTCCACCAGCCGGCGATTGTGATCCTCGCCGAAGAACTCAGCCACCATGCGCGCGGCCACCGGCCCGACCTGATCCACGCCCGCGATCTCGCTGAACGCCTCGCCTGGCATGCCGGCGGCGGCCGCACGAGCGGCCTCGGCGAAGGCAGCCCAGGTTTGATAGCGGGCGGCCAGGGCCTCGCGCGCGCGCACGTTCAGCTTGGGCAGGGCCAGGCGCAGACGCAGGTCCAGCGCGGCGTCCTCGGGCGCCAGCAGGTCGGGCTGGGCGCGGGCGAAGGCGAGCACCGCCTCCACCGCCGTTGGACCAAGGCCTTCCAGGTCGGATAGCTCGACATAGGCCGCGCTGGCCGTCTGCCGCGAGGCGGCGCTCGCGGCGGCCAGGAAGGCGTCCACGGTTTCGAAATGGCGGGCGAGAGCGAGCGAAGTGGTCTCGCCTACGTGGCGGATGCCCAGGCCGTAAATGAAACTATCCAGCGCGACCTGTCGCCGGGCCTCGATGCCGGCGATCAGGTTGCGCACACTGGTCTCGCCATAGCCCTCGGTCGCGCGCAGTTCGTCCATCTTGGCCGCGTCGCGGGCCAGGACGAAGATGTCGGCCGGGTCGACGATCCAGCCGCGCTCGTTGAAGGCGGTCAGCTGCTTTTCCCCGAGGCCCTCGATGTCGAAGGCCCGGCGCGAGACGAAGTGGCGCAGGTGCGCCAGGCGCTGAAACGGACAGGCGAATTCTCCGGTGCAGCGGCGCACCACGGTCTCGGCGCCGGCGACGGTGGTCTCCTGGGTCAGGGGGGTGTGCAGGATGCACGGGCAGCGGCTGGGAAAGACAAAGGGGACCGCGTCCTTGGGCCGCTCGTCCAGCACCACGCCCACGATCTGGGGGATCACGTCCCCGGCGCGCTGCAGGATCACGGTGTCGCCCACGCGCACGTCCTTGCGGGCGATCTCGTCGGCGTTATGCAGGGTGGCGTTGACCACCACGACCCCGCCGACCGTCACGGGCCGCAAGCGCGCCACCGGGGTGATCGCGCCGGTGCGGCCCACCTGAATGTCGATCGCCTCCAGCACGGTGCGGGCCTGCTGGGCGGGGAACTTGCGCGCAATCGCCCAGCGCGGCGTGCGCGTGACGAACCCCAGCCGATGCTGCCAATCCAGCCGGTCGACCTTGTACACCACCCCGTCGATGTCGAAGGAGAGCTTGGGGCGCAGGGCTTCCATCCGGGCATAGGCGGCCAGCAGGCCGGCGGCGTTTTCCACCCGCTCGCTCTGGGGCGTGGTCTGGAACCCCCAGGCCTTGAGCTTGCCCAGCGCCTCCCACTGGGTATGGGCGAACGGCGCGCTCAACTGGCCCCAGGCGTAGGCGAAGAACTTCAGCGGCCGCTTGGCGGTGATCGCGCTGTCGATCTGGCGCAAAGAGCCGGCCGCGGCGTTGCGCGGGTTGGCGTAGACCTTCTGGCCCGCCTCGGCGGCGGCGGCGTTGAGGGCGGCGAATTCTTCATGCCCGAGATAGACCTCGCCGCGCACCTCGATCTGGTCGGGCCAGCCCCGGCCGTGCAGTGTCGCGGGGATGTCCTGGATGGTGCGGACATTGGCGGTGACATCCTCGCCCACCTTGCCGTCGCCGCGCGTGGCCGCCTGGACCAACACGCCCCTCTCGTAGCGGATCGAGCAGGACAGACCGTCGATCTTGGGCTCGGCGGTGTAGGCGACCGTGTCGGTTGGGCCCAGCCGCAGGAAGCGGCGGATGCGGGCGTCGAACTCCTCAGCCTCGGAATCTGTGAAGGCGTTGTCGAGCGACAGCATCGGCGCCCCATGTTCCACCGGCGCGAAGGCCGCGGCGCGCGCGGCGCCGACCTTGAGGCTCGGGGAATTGTCGCGCACGAGATGGGGAAAGCGCGCCTCGATGTCGCTGTTGCGGCGCTTCAGAGCATCGTACTCGCCGTCGGAGATGGTCGGCGCGTCCTGCTGGTGGTAGCGCAGGTCGTGCGCCGCCAGCTCGTCGGCCAGCCGCTGCAACTCGTCTGCAGCCTCGGCTTCGGTGAGGTCGGGGACGGGCGTGGTCATGCGTCCATCAAGGCCCGGGCGGCGGCGCGGGCGGCTTCGGTGATCTCGGCGCCGGCGAGCATGCGCGCCAGTTCCTCCTCGCGCGCCTCGGGGCTGAGCGCCTCCACCGCCGTGCGCACGGGGTCCGAGCCCGACTTCGAAACCCGCCAATGGGCTTCCGCGCGGGCCGCCACCTGCGGGCTGTGGGTGACCACCAGCACCTGGGCTCGGCTGGCCAGGCGCTTGAGGCGCAGGCCCACCGCGTCGGCCACCGCCCCGCCTACGCCTTGGTCGACCTCATCGAAGATCATCAGCGGCTGGGCGGCCTCGTCACGTGCGGCCAGGGCGGCCTTGAGCGCCAGGGCGAAACGAGCCAACTCGCCGCCCGAGGCGATCTCGCCCAGGGGGCCGAATGGCGTCCCGGCGTTGGTGGAAATCTCGAACGCCACGCGGTCGAGGCCCGCCGGGCCGCCGCGGTCCTCATCGAGCCGCTCAAGGCTCACGCGGAAGCGGGCCTTGTCCAATTTGAGCGGCGCCAACTCCGCGTTGACCGCCCGCTCCAGTTCCTGCCCGGCGGCCTTGCGCGTGGCGCTCAGAGCCTCGGCGGCGTGCAGATAGGCGGCGCGGGCGTCGGCGACGGCCTGGTCGGCGGTCTTCTGGGCCGCCTCGGCGTCTTCCACGCCGTGCAGGGCCTGGGCGATGCGCCGCCGCTCCTCGGGCAAGGCCTCGACCGGCTTGCCCAGCTTGCGGGCCAGGGCGCGCAGGGCGAACAGGCGCTCCTCGGTCTTGTCCAGCCGGTCCGGTTCGAAATCGAGCGCGGCGGCCGCGGCGTCGATGGCGGCCACGGCCTCCTGCGCCTCGACCAGGGCGCGGTCGACCGCCTCGGCGGCCTGGGCGATGCGCGTCACTGGCGCGCTCGTCTCGGTCGCTCCGGCGTGGATCGCCCGCTCGCGCGCGCGCTCCAGGGCGCGGAAGGCCTGGGCGAGGCGGCCGCCAAGGGCGTCGCCGCCCAGGTGATCGCGCGCGGCGGCTATGTCCGCCAGGGCCTTTTCCGACGCGCCCAGCAGGGCGCGCTCCTCGGCGAGGGCCGTTTCCTCGCCGGCCTTGGGATCAAGCCGGTCAAGCTCGGCGAGGCGCAGGGCCAGTTCGTCACGCTCTGCCAAAGACTCGGCGGCGGCGCGGCGCAGATCGTCCGCGGTCTTGAGCGCCGCGCGCCAGTCGCTCCAGGCCCGGGCGGTCGCCTGGGCCGCCGACGAGGTTGCGCCGTAGGCGTCGAGCAAGGGGCGGTGGGTCTTGGCGTCAAGCAGGCCGACCGTTTCATGCTGGCCGTGCACCTCGAGCAGAAGCGCGCCCGCTTCGCGCAGGACGCCCACCCCCACCGCCTGGTCGTTGACGAAGGCGCGCGAGCGTCCATCGGCGCCCAGCTGGCGGCGCAAGACCAGGTCTTCGCCGCGCTCGTAGGCCACGCCCTTGTTGTCAAGCAGGGTCCAGACCGGATGGTCGGCCGAGGGGTTGAACACGGCGGTGACGGCGGCCTGGCTGCGGCCGCGCCGAACCAGTCCGGCCTCGGCGCGCGATCCGGTGGCGAGGCCCAGGGCGTCGAGGATGATGGATTTGCCGGCGCCGGTTTCGCCGGTCAGCACGGTCAGGCCCGGCCCGATGTCCAGGTCCAGCGTCTCGATCAAGACGACGTCGCGAATGCCAAGGCCGATCAGCATGGGCGCAGGATGGCCGCGAATCCGGCTCGGCTCAATGGCGCCCGCGCCCCGATCGGCGAGGTACGATCAGAAGAATTTCGGCGGCTTGAGCAGGTTGGGCACGCTCGGGAAGTGGATGGCGGGCATGCTGACGCCGTGCCGGCGCACCACGGGGACCACCGCGGGTTTCAGGCCTTTGCCGTTCATCAGGTCGTAGGCGTCCGAATACCAAGGGTCGCCCGGATAGTTGTAGCCCAGCACCGCCGCGTTGCGCTTGGCCTCCTCGGTCAGGCCTAGGGTCATATAGGCCTCGACCAGCCGGTACAGCGCCTCGGGCGCGTGCGAGGTCGTCTGGTAGCGGTCGATCACAGTCTTGAACCGGCCGATGGAGGACAGGGGCTGGCCATTGCGCAGATACCAGCGGCCAATGCTCATTTCCTTGCCGGCCAACTGGTCGTTGACCATGTCGATCTTGAGCTTGGCGTCGGCGGCGTATTGCGAGGTCGGATAGCGGCGCACCACTTCGCGCAGGTTCGACAGGGCCTGTTCGGTGGTGGCCTGGTCGCGGCCCACGTCGGTGATCTGCTCGAAATAGCAGATGGCCTTCAGATAGTAGGCGTACACCGCCGAGGCGTTGCCAGGGTAGAGCGAGATGAAGCGGTCGGCGTCGTCCACCGCGTCGCTATAGTCGTCGGCTTGGTAATGGGCGTAGGCGGTCATCAGCACCGCCCGGCGGGCCCATTCCGAATAGGGATACTGGCGCTCGACCTCGTGGAAATAGTCCACCGCGTCGGCCCAGTGATGCTGGTCGAGATTGGTGGCGCCGGTGTCGTAGATCAGTTCGACCGGCCGTTCCTGAATGCCCAGATCCGGGCGCTTCTTCTTGGCGCAGCCCGTGACGGCCAGGGTGCAGGCCGCCAGGGCCATGCCGATCAGGATGGGTCTACGCAAACGGCTGAGCACGTCGCCTCACGTCTAGGGTGCGCCGATCGCCGGGGCGGGGCCTTCGGATCGACTGTTCGAGGCCGGTTCTACACCAGCAGCCCGTCCGCGCAAACGCGGCGGTTGGCCCAAAGGCCGACGGCGATCAACTCGCCTGGGCGAGGCGGGCGCTGAACGGCGCGAAGCGCCAGGCCTGGGGCTGCTCGACCAGGGCGCGGACCACCAGATTGTTGAGCGCGTGACCGGCCTTGAAGCCCTCGAAGCGTCCGATGATCGGCGCGCCCAGCACATAGAGGTCGCCCACGGCGTCCAGCGCCTTGTGGCGCACGAACTCGTCGGGCCGGCGCAGGCCGCCGGGATTGAGCAGGCGGTCGCCCTCGATCACCAGGGCGTTGTCCATCGAGCCGCCGCGCGCCAAGCCCGCGGCGCGCAGGGCCTCGACCTCGTGCAGGAACCCGAAGGTGCGACAATCGGCCAGTTCCTGGCGGAAGCTGTCTTCGTCGATTTCCAGCTCGACCCGCTGGCGGCCGATCAAGGCGTTGGGGAACACGATCTCGAACGCCATCTCGAAGCCATTGGCGGGCGACAGGCGGGCGAACTTGTCGCCGTCCCACACCTCGACCGTATCCAGGACCTCGATATAGCGGCGCTCGGCGTCCTGCCGGCGCCGACCGGCGCGGTCGAGCAATTGCACGAACGGCAGGGCCGAGCCGTCCATGATCGGCACCTCGGTCCCGTCCAGCTCGACCACGACATTGTCGATGTTGAGGGCGGCCAGCGCGGCCATCAGATGCTCGATCGTCGCCACAGACACGCCCGAGGCGTTGGTGATCACCGTGCACAGGCGGGTCTGGGTCACAGCCTCAGGCGAGACCCTGACGTGGTTGTCGCCCCCAAGATCGGTGCGCACGAACACGACGCCGGCCCCCACGGGCGCGGGTCTGATCGACAGGCGGACACGCTGACCGGAATGCAATCCAACGCCTGCGCAGATGGCCGGGCCGGCCAAGGTGTGTTGAAATGCTTCTGACAAGGCCGATGGCCCTTTCCGTAGATCGGGACGGCCGGGTAGGTCCGTCCTTTACGCCCCAGCTTATCTGTACCCTGTCGGTTGCGGTGCAGCAAAACACATCCTGTTTCGGAATGTTTCTGGGTTAATTAGCTGAACTTATTGAGTATTTTTCAAGCTTTGCAGTTGCGTTGGCCGCGCCCGCTTTCTCCTGACAGGCGAACTTGAGGCCAAAATGACAATGCGGCCGGATGAGAACATCCGGCCGCACGAGTCGCAGGGAAGGGGCGCGCAGCCTTGCGCGCCGGACCGGCTGAGGTCCGCTAGTTCGCCAGTCGGCGCAGGAAGGAGGGAATTTCCAGGTCTTCGGCGCCTTCGACCCGCTCTTCCTCGACCGGCTGAGCCGAGCTGGTGGAACGCGACTGAGTCACGGCGGCCGAGCGAGGCTGGGGCTCGCGCGCCTGCGGCTCCGGATAGGCGTCATGACGACGCCGTCCGCCGAACAGGCTCATCAGGCCGCCCTTGGGACGGCGCTCTTCATGCGGGGCCTCAGGGAACAGCGGCTCTTCGGCGACCGAGGGATCTTCGATGCGCACATAGGGCCGAGCCGGGGCGATCGCCGGTTCGCGGCGAGGCTCGGCGGCCTCGACCGGGGCAGGCTGCTCGAAGTAGAATTCCGGCTCGTCGGCAGCCGGCTCGGGCGCGGGAGCGCGGGCGGCTTCGCGGGGCGCGGCCTCCAGGCTCCACTGCGACCCGGCCAGGGGCGCGGGCTCGGAGCGGGCGGCGGGGCGGGCCGGTTCGGGCGCCAAATCCATGGCGGCGGGGGCCGGCTCGACAGCGGCCGCGGCGGCGCGCGGGGCCAGGGTCTCTTCCAGGCGGCGCGGTGCAGCCGTGGAGGCGGTCGCGCGCGAGGGCTTGGGCTCGATCGCCTGCATGGCCGACCCGTCCATGCCGGTGGCGACCACCGACACGCGAATCTTGCCGTCCAATGACGGATCGAACGCGGCGCCGAAGATGATGTTGGCGTCCGGATCGACCTCGGCCGAGATGGCGTTGGCCGCTTCGTCGACTTCCAGCAGGGTCATGTCCAGGCCGCCGGTCACGTTCACCAGCACCGCCTTGGCGCCCTTGAGCGTGATCTCGTCCAGCAGCGGATTGGCGATGGCGTTCTGGGCGGCCATCAGGGCGCGGTCCTCGCCGGTGGCCTCACCGGTGCCCATCATCGCCTTGCCCATCTCGGTCATCACCGTGCGCACGTCGGCGAAGTCCAGGTTGATCAGGCCCGGCAGCACCATCAGGTCGGTGATGGAGCGCACGCCCGAATGCAGCACCTGGTCGGCCATGGCGAAGGCCTCGGCGAAGGTGGTCTTCTCGTTGGCGATACGGAACAGGTTCTGGTTCGGAATGACGATCAAGGTATCGACGTAGCGTTGCAGCTCCGCGATCCCGGCGTCGGCCAGCCGCATGCGGTGGCGGCCTTCGAATTGGAACGGCTTGGTCACCACGCCCACGGTCAGGATGCCGCGTTCGCGCGCGCATTTGGCGATGATCGGCGCGGCGCCGGTGCCGGTGCCGCCGCCCATCCCGGCGGTGATGAACACCATGTGCGCCCCGTCCAGATGCTCGCCGATCTCGAGGTTGGATTCCTCGGCGGCCGACATCCCGACCTCCGGATGCGCGCCGGCGCCCAGGCCCTGGGTCACCGTGGCGCCCAGCTGGATGCGGGCCGGGGTCTTGGAGAACTGAAGCTGCTGAGCGTCAGTGTTCGCGACCACGAACTCCACGCCCTCGAGGCCGGCCTCGATCATGTTGTTGACGGCGTTGCCACCCGCGCCGCCAACGCCGAAGACGACGATGCGAGGCTTCAACTCGGTCGTGCGCGGCGCGGACAAATGTATAGCCATGGACCCCGTTCCTTGAGACCGTGGCGCCCGCGACCCGCCCGCTGGCGCCTCCTGAGCCTGATAGGGTTAATGAAAAGCCACCAACCTTAATCGACCGTTAAGGCCATAAGCTGAGTCGCGATTCAGGGCAGGCGTAACCCATCATAAAATGTCGCAATCGGATCGCTTGCCTGTGGACGGCTGGCGCCCGCCGCTCCAAGCCTAGCTTGGCTTTGGCGCATGACGAGGCGCGCGGCGAGCGTGCGCCGCGGCGCTAGGCGAGGGGCGGGGGAGGGCCGGGAAGCGCGAGCGATAGGCCGCGCCCCCCCGGGGCCCGAGGCGTCAACCGCGAATGCGGACGCCGATCATGAACGCGCGGCCGACGGGATTGTCGGAGAACTCATAGGCTGCGCCGGCGCTGGTGCCGCCGCTGTAGTAGCCCTCGAGCGGCGGGGTGGCGTTGAACAGATTGTCGATGTTGAAGAACATCTGGGTGTCGGGCACGTACGCCCGGTCCTTCAGGTCGTAGGTGAAGGTCAGGCCCGTGGTGGCGTAGGCCGGAACGATCGGATCAGCCCAGATCTGGGTCAGTACGCCGCTGCGATGGAGGGCGTTGCGGTAGCGCTCGGACACGTCGAACCGGAAGGCGTCCGTGACCTGGTAACCGACCAGCGCCGTCAACTGGAAGCTGGGGCTCGGGATCAGGCCGTTGGAGCCCCAGCCCGCGTCGCCCTGGTCGACCACCACCGAACCGGGCTGTTCGTAATAGATGTGAGGCTGGTAGTTCATCAGCACCCGCACATCCGCGCGGCGACCGAAGACCGTGTGGGTATAGCCCGCTTCCACATCGGCGCCGTAGGTCCACAGCTTACCGATATTGAACGGCTTGATGTAGTAGGCCGTCGCCGCCGCCGCGGCGTTGGTCGGCGAAGCTGCGCCATAAGCCCGCTGGATCAGGGAGCAGAATGGCGACGCGCCGCCGCTGCCGTAGCAGATCGACTGGGTCTGGGCGTTGAAGCCCTGGATGGTGGTGATCGCGTTGAGGATGTCGGTGTGGTAGGTGTCCACCGACAGCGTCGCGCCCGGCAGCAGGCTCGGGCGCCACACCAGACCCAGGGTGGTGGTGTACCCGTCTTCCGCCTTCAGGTTCGGGTTGCCGACGTTGATCGACGGCACATAGGACGTGGTCGGCTTGCTCGGATTGATGGTGTCGGTGAAGTTGCCGTTCACCACCGACACGGCCTGAAACAGGTCGTACAGGGTGGGCGCGCGGATGTCGTGCGAGGTTGTGGCTCGCAGCTTGAACTCGTCGGTGACGTTCCAAACCGCGCCCACCTTCCACGTCAGGTACGAGCCGCTGGTGCTGTAGTCCGTGTAGCGCACCGCGCCGTTCAGATTGAACGACTTGATGAGGGGGGCATCCTTGACCAGCGGGATGTCGGTCTCGAACGCGGTTTCCCACACGCTTTGGCTGACCGTCGGCGAGTAGGGGAAGGTCGTGCCCCACAAGGTGATGGCGGCCGCGTTCGGCGCGGCGGCGCAGTTGGGGTTGGCGTAGCCATAGCTGGCGCAGTTGACGTACTGGGTGGGCGTGCCGTTGCTGGAGATGTCGTAGCTCAGCTTGCGCCATTCGCCGGACACCGCCGCCGTGACCGGACCGGCTGGGGCGTTGAACACCGAGCCGCTGAACGAGCCGTCGACCGCGTCCATCACCGTGGAGCTGTGCATCGTGACCGTGCCAGTGACGTAGCTGACCGCCGCGGCGCTGGCCGCGCTCGGGCCGAACACGTCGAGCGGTACGCAGTTGCCATAGACCGTCGGATTGGCGATGGCCGCCCGGCAGACGATCTGGCCCGAGCTGTTGGTCGTGGCGTCGAGCGCCGCGTAAAGGTTCTGATAGTTGATGTTGTTCTCGGACGACGTCTGCAGCTCCGAGGCGCCGTGGGTGTAGGTCAGGTTCCAGGCGTAGTCGGCGATTTTGCCTTCCAGACCCGCGTTCACGTAATACTGCTGGGAATGGCTGAGCACCTCGCTGCGCGGGGCGTTCTGCATCATCTCGCTGAGGGTGAAGTTGCCAGCGCCCAGCGCGGTCTGTTCGGCGGCCGTGAGGTAGGGATTGGCGCCGTTCAGCGTCACGTTGGTCAGTTGCAGGTAGCCCGGATAGGCCAGATTGGTCTTGAGGTTGGCCGAGGCGACCACGAAGCCGTGCAGGGTGTCGGTGAAGTCGTAGTCCGCCCGCCCGAACACCTGGTGCTGGTTGGAGGGCGACTCCATCGAGGCGTTGTTGTAGGCGCCCGAACCGCCGACCTGGATCGCGTTGTTGCCGGTCGCGGCCCCGCTGACGAATTTGCTGAAGGCGCCGTTGTCGCCGAACATATAGCCCGCGCCCGCGGCCTTGCTCGTGATCAGGCCGCCAAAGGTGTAAGCGGCCAGGTGCACGTTGGTGTAGAGCTGGTACGGGTTGGCTGCGGTGCCGCCGCCGCCCACGGCCGGCAGGTCGTCCCAGGGGCGCGACGAGCGGAAGAGGATGCCGTCGTTGTCGCGGTAGTCGTAGCTGAATTCGACGTGGCCCTTGCCGCCGTCGAACCGCGTGCCGTAGGCGCCGCCGATATCGTAGTTCTGGCTGTCGCCGTACTGCGAAAGACCGTACTGGGCGTGGGCCTTGAAGCCATTGAAGTTGCGGTTGGCCACGAAGTTGACCACGCCCGACACGGCATCCGATCCGTACACCGCCGATACGCCGCCCGTGACGATGTCCACCCGGGAAATCAGCTCCTGCGGGATGATGTCCACGTCGGTGGTCGAGTTGAACAGCGACGGCGGCACGCGATGGCCATCGTACAGGATCAGAGTGCGGTAGGCGCCAAGGTTGCGCAGGTTGAGCACATCGGCCGCGCCGTTGCCGCCCTGCACGCCCGTGGCGCTGGAGCCCGGGTTGGAGAATTGGTTGCGCGAGCCCGAGAAGGTCGGCAGGTCGTTCAGCGCGTCAACCAGCGACGTCGGCGCTATGGTCTGCAACTGCTCGGTCGCCACCGTGGTCAGGGGCGTCGGGCTGTTCGCGCCGTTCTTGATCACGCGCGAGCCGGTGACGACGATTTCGTTGCTGGCGGGCTGAGGCTGGCTTTGGGCGTGAGCCGCCGAAGCGATCAGTAGGGTGCTGACGCCGGCCATCAACGTAGTGCGCAGATTAGTGTTGAGCATGGTTTCCCCTCATTCGTAGCTACGCCGTTGTATATCGGCGTTCCTGGTGGCTTTACTTTGAGTTTTGGGTGGATTGCAGGCGCCTGCCGGCGCGACTGAAAAATTTTACATTGCCTGTTATCATAGGTGCGGCGCGTTGCCTGAAGCCGATTGGTTTGTTGCTCGCGGCTATAGATTCAGCGCTGGCTTGCAGCGCCCGGCCATTTGCCTAGAGGTTGTCCCTGAGCCAGGCCGACAGTTTGGCCACCGGTCCGGCGTTGGGCGCGAGCGGGGTCGGTCGGCGTCCGTCGCCGGCGAGGCGCGCGGCGCTCACTGCTTCGCGCGGACCGAAGGCGGCGCGGTGCAGCACGCCCGCGGCGGTGCAGAAGGCGGGGCCGGACGCTGCGTCGGCCAAATGCGGCACGCGGCGCGGACGGCCCAGGCGCACTGGACGGTCGAACACCCGCACCGCGGTTTCACGCACCCCGGCGAGCTGGCTGGCCCCGCCAGTCAGCACGATGCCAGCGCCGGGCTCGACCTGGACGCCGGAGGCCTTCAGGCGCTCGCGCAGCAGTTCCAGGGTTTCCTCGACGCGCGGCGCGATCACGCCCTTGAGCAGCGAGCGCGGAGCGACCACGGGCCCAGCGCCCGGATCGTCGCCGCGCGGCGGCGCCTCGATCATTTCGCGGTCTTCGTTGGCCGAGGCGATGGCCGAGCCGTGCAGGGTCTTGATGCGTTCGGCCCCGGCGAGCGAGGTCGACAGGCCGCGCGCGATGTCGGCGGTCACGTGGGCCCCGCCCACCGCCAGGCTGTCGACGTGCACCAGTGACCCGCCGGAGAACACCGCCACCGAGGTCGAGCCGCCGCCCATGTCGATGCAGATGCAGCCGAGGTCCATCTCGTCGTCCTCGACCGCGGACAGAGCGGAAACGAACGGCGCGGCCACCACGCCTTCAAACTTCAGGTGTGCGCGCTCAACGCAATAGCTGATGGTCTGGAAGGCCGCCTCGCTGACCGAAACCACGAGCAGCTCCAGGCCAAGCTGGCGGCCGAACATGCCGCGTGGATCGCGCACGCTTTTCTGCGCATCGACCGCCCAGGCGATTGGCAGCAAGTGGATCGGCCGGCGGCCCGGTTCACGGGCCTGGGCCACCGCCATGCCGATGGCGCGGGTGCAGTCGTTGTCGGTAATCTGGCGCGCGCCCAGCGAGACCTTGGCCATGACGCGCCGGCTGGCCAGCTGACCCCCCGAGGTGGCGACGGTGACGCCCGAGATATGCACCCCGGCCACGGTCTCGGCGCGCTCGACCGCCTGGGCGATGGCCTCGACCGCGTCCTCGGTGTTGACGATGGCCCCGCCGCGCACGCCGCGCGACTGGATATAGCCCACGCCAGCGGGCAGCAGGGTGCGATCGGCTTTACGCACGCCGTCCGGCTTCATGATGAAGCACGCGACCTTGGAAGCGCCCAGGTCGAGCGCCGCGGTCACCTGCTGACGCGGGGCCAGGGCCTTGAGCCCGTCCCGCGCTTCGCGCCTGTCTTCAAGCCGCGACATTCAGCCGCCTCCCAAACCTTGCCCCCATTCTGAGGGCCCCCAAACCAATCAGCCCTGAGGCTGCGCCCCCGCCGGTCACGGCGTCGGCGTCGTTCCCTTAGGCCTCACGGCCACTACATCCGGATCGCGCAGGTCGATCCGTTCGAACCCCAGCTCGATTACCCGGGCCTTTTGCTCGAGCTGGTCGAGTTGAATCAAAGCCGCGTCCACGCCGTCGGCGGGGAGCTGGATGATGCCGCCGTCCTTGAGCCGCAGGTCCCAGCGTCGGTTGTCGACGCGCACCAGGGCGTCGAGCTGGGCCATCAGGGGCGGCCGTTGGCGAAGCAGGGGCAGGATGGCTGTGGCCGCCTCGCCCGCCCCGTCGCCCACCACCAGAGGCAGGTCGGGATAGCGGCTGGCGTCCGCCTGCGGAATGATCCGGCCTTCGTTGTCGACCACGCGGTCGACGCCCTGCAGCTGCCATACCGCCATCAGGTCGCGCGGGACCACCGAGATGACCAGGGTGTCGGGCAGAAGGCGCATGACCTTGGCGTCCTTGACCCAGCCCACCTGCAGCACGCGCTGGCGCAGCGCCTGAAGGTCCACCCCCAGGATCGGTTGGCCGCGATAGATGTGGGCGGCGGTCAGGATGTCGGGCTGCGCGGTGGCGTCGGCGCCCTGCACGCGCACCGCCTTGGTCTTGAAGCCCAAACCGCCCATCAGGTTGGCCACGCCCATGCCGGCGATGTGGCCGGCGGTTTCCGACCGCGATCCGGTGAAGATGGCCGCGCCCAGGCCCAGGGCGAACACGCCCCCGGCCACGATCAGGGCCGTACGCGGGTTCAGTCCGACACGGTTGGCGGCGTGCAGTTTGGCGGGATGATAGCCGTCGCCGCGGGCGGGCGCGCCGCGCGAGGCCGATTTGACGCGGGGGGGCGGGGCCTTGGACCGGGGTTTAGCCCGGCTGGCGGTTCCTCCTCGCATCACTGCGGCCATCGGCCTCCTCCACAATCCAAAGCACTAGGTCGTCGAACGAAAGCCCCTCATGGGCCGCTTGCTCGGGAGCGAGCGACATCGGCGTCATGCCGGGCTGGGTGTTGACCTCCAACAGGACCAAAAGGTCGTTAAATTCGTCATAACGAAAGTCCGAACGTGTAAGACCTCGGCAACCAAGTGCGGCGTGGGCCAGCTCGGCTTGACGCAGCGCCCGCTCAAAGGCGCCCTGTGGCATCGGCGCGGGCAGCACGTGGCGGGAGCCGCCCTCGGTGTACTTGGCCTCGTAATCGTAAAAGCCGGTGCTGGGCACGATCTCGGTCACCGTCAGGGCCCGCTCGCCCATCACGGCGACGGCCAGCTCCCGCCCCGGGATATAGGGCTCGATCAGCACCTCCTCGCCGAAGGTCCAGCTTGGCGAGGCCAATTCCTGGGGCGGGCTGTTGGCGCCGTCGAACACCAGGAACACGCCCACCGAGGAGCCCTCGGCGTTGGGCTTGACCACATAGGGCGGGGCCATGACATGGCGTTTGGCGGCCTCGAAACGGTTGAACAGACCCCCGCCGGGCGTCAGAACGCCCGCCGCTGTCAGCACCGCCTTGGCCTTGTGCTTGTCCATCGCCAAGGCCGACGCCAGGACGCCGGAGTGGGTGTAGGGCAGGGCCAGGGTCTCCAGCACGCCCTGAATGCAACCGTCCTCGCCCCAGGCGCCGTGCAGGGCGTTGAACGCCAGGTCGGGCCGCAACCGGGCCAGGACCTGGGCCACGTCGCGGCCGGCGTCCACCCGCTCCACACGCGCCCCCAGCCGCGCCAGCGCGTCCGCGCAGGCGGCGCCCGACACCAGCGAAACGTCGCGCTCCGACGAAAGGCCGCCCATCAGGACGGCAATGTGGCGGCCGGCGAGAGGCAGGGACATGGGGCGCTCCGGTTCGATGGGCCCCTATGCGCGAAAAACTAGCCGCGCCGCAACACCAGCGTCGCCCAGGCGTCGCGGCGCAGGGCGAAGTCCAGGCGGAAGCCGCGCGCCAGATACGCCGCGCGAACGTACCGCTCCTGAGTGCGCAGCAGCCCTGACAGGATAGCGACTCCGCCGGGCCTCAGCGCGCCTTTGATGTCCTGAGCCAGGCTGACCAGGGGCCGCGCCAGGATGTTGGCGAACACCAGATCGTAGGGCGCCCCGGCGCGCACCGCTGCGTGGCCCAGGCCCGAGGCGTGGATGAAGCGCGCGCTCGCGGCGTTGACCTTGGCGTTCTCGCGCGAGATGCGCACCGAGACCCGATCGATGTCGGTGCCGATGGCCCGGCGCGCGCCGGTGGCCGAGGCAGCGATGGCCAGGACGCCCGTCCCGGCGCCGACGTCCAGCACCTTGGCGTAGCGGCGGGCCTTGAGCAGGCGGTCGTAGGCCAGCAAGCAGCCGACGGTGGTGCCGTGGTGGCCCGTGCCGAAGGCCGCGCCCGCTTCGATGCGCAGATTGACCGCGTTGGGCGGAGCCCGTCCGCGATCGTGCACGCCATAGATGAAGAAGCGGCCCGCGCGCACTGGCGGCAGGCCCGACAGCGCCATGGCCAGCCAGTCGGCGTCGGCCAACGCCTCTTTCGTCACCTTGAGGTCGATGAACCCGCCCAGCACCTCGGTGAACCGATCCGCCTCCTCTGGCGTGGTCGGGAAGGCATCGATGCGCCAGACTCCGCGCGCCTCGTCCTCCTCCAGGATCGAATAGGTCGCCCCTTCCAGCAGGGCGTCGCTGTCGATGGCGTCGGCGGCGGCCTCGGCCTGGGCGCGCGGGCCGCGCGCGATGATCTGCAGGGCTTGTTCGGTCATGGCGTCAGTTAGCCGGGTTCCGCGCCCGACGGAAGTTCGCGCCTTAAACTTTGAGCCAGATCCCGGCGACGCCCGAAGAGCAAATTCGGCAAAGTCCCAATCAGGACGCCGCAATCAGGGCGTCGCACGCACCATCGTCGTATTCAGGCTGACAACCAGCGGCGGCGGGGGAGGATCGGTCGCTTCCCCGCCGTTGCCGGCGGGCGTGGTCATGGGCTGGTCCTGCAAGGCGGCCATCACCTGGGCCCGGGCCGCATCGCGCTCGGCGGGGGTGACCCAGCGGCCGTCCCAGCGGACATATAGCACCTGTTCCGCTTGCGGCTGGGCGTCGGCCGATGAAGAGTCGAGATACTGATCGTCGACGCCCCGCGCCTCGGCCGGCGGCGCCGCGAACTTCACGAGGGTGTCGGCGGCGCCGCGCAGGTCTGGCCCATCGGGATGGACGCCCGGCTTGAGGTTGACCCCGGCCGCCACACCCAGGGCGCAGGCGACTACCGATCCAGCGATCAAAGCCCTGATCATGGCCTTGCTCCAACGCGCCAGCCCTGCGCCCACAAGGAAAACCGCGCTGTGGCCCCAGAGGTTCAAACGCAGCGGGAAATATTTCGCCGAACCTCGCCAAGCGCGGCTGTGGGCCGTTTGACTCCTGCTCCAAGCGGCGCCCATCCTCTGCGGCCCAGCTGCGGCGGCGGCCGGCGATCTGGGCTCGGGGGGACCATGGCGCGCATCTCGGATCGCTTCCTTCAGCTCGGCGTGCTGTTTGCTCTGCTCGGCATGGGCCTGGGCGTTTGGATGGGCAAAAGCGGAGATGTGACCCTCGCGCCGGTGCACGCGCACATCAACTTGCTCGGCTGGGTGTCGATGCTGCTCTACGGCCTGGTCTACCGTGTCATCCCTGAGGCCGGCATCGGCAGGCTACCCGCGGCGCATTTCTGGCTGAGCCTGGCCAGCCTTCTGCTGATGATCCCGTCGCTTGCGGGCTTTCTGATGGGCGACAAGGCCATGATGGCGCCGCTGGCCGTCGCATCCGTCGGCATTTGGGTCGGGATGCTGCTGTTCGCCGTGATCGTGTTCCGCGCGACGTGGCGGGCGCAGGCTTAGCTCGCCCGCTCCACGAAGCTGTCGATCACCTTCTTCTCGCCGGCCTTGTCGAAGGCCACGGTCAGCTTGTTGCCTTCGACCGCAAGCACCTCGCCATAGCCGAACTTGATGTGGAACACGCGCTCGCCCCGCTTGTAAGCGCTGGCCGAAGGTTCGCTGACCGCCACCAGTCGTCCCTCGCCCTCGATCGGCTGGGCGCGCGCGCGCGACGCCTCGGCGAATCCACGGGCCGAAGTGTTGCGTTGCTGAGCGCGCTGCCATCCTGGCGATGTGTAGCCGGAGCCGAAAGCGGGCGTCTCGTCCCAGCGCGAAGCGGCCTGCTGCATGCCGGGGCCGCCGCCATAGTAGCCGGTCTCGGAACTGGCCTCGACGTTGGCGATCGGCAGTTCGTCGACGAAGCGGCTGGGCAGCTGGCTGGTCCAGCGGCCGTACACCTGGCGGTTGGCGGCGAAGCTCAGCCGCGCCTCCTCGCGCGCGCGGGTGATGCCGACGTAGGCCAGGCGCCGCTCTTCCTCCAGGCCCTTCTCGCCCTTCTCGTCCATCGAGCGTTGCGAGGGGAACACGCCCTCTTCCCAGCCGGGCAGGAACACCAGGGGGAACTCCAGGCCCTTGGCCGAGTGCAGGGTCATGATCTGCACCGCGTCCTCGCCCGCGCCCCGGTCCAGGTCCATCACCAGCGACACGTGCTCGAGGTAGCTGGACAGGTCCTCGAAGGCGCCCGACGACTGGACCAACTCCTTGAGGTTCTCCAGCCGCGTCTGGCTCGTGGGGCTCTTGTCGGCCCGAAGCATGTCTGTATAGCCGCTCTCCTCCAGCACCGTTTCCAGCAGCTGCGAATGGGGCGAGGCCGCCGCGATCCGCCGCCAGCGGTCCATGTCGCGCAGGAAGTTGCTCAGCGCCGTGCGCGTGCGGACCGCCAGTTCGTCGGTGTTGACCAGGCCGCGCGCGGCCAGGCTGGCCGAGACGCCGTTCAGCCGGCCGAGCTGGAGAATCTTGGACACGGTCGTGTCGCCGATGCCGCGCTTTGGCTGGTTGACGATGCGCTCGAACGCCAGGTCGTCGTCCTCGGACTGGATCAGGCGCAAATAGGCGTGAGCATCGCGGATTTCGGCCCGTTCGAAGAAGCGCGGGCCGCCCACCACCACATAGGGAATCGACAGCAGCACGAAGCGCTCCTCGAAGGCGCGCATCTGGAACGAGGCCCGAACCAGGATCGCCGCCTCGCGATATTTGCGGCCGGTGCGGCGCCAGCGTTCAATCTCATCGGCGACCAGACGACTTTCCGCCTCGCCGTCCCACACCCCGCGCACCTGGACCTTCTGGCCGCCCCTGGCCTCCGTCCACAGGGTCTTGCCCAGGCGGCCCTTGTTGGTGGCGATCAGGCCCGAGGCGGCGGCCAGGATGTGCTCGGTCGAGCGGTAGTTGCGCTCCAGGCGCACCACCTCCGCGCCCGGGAAGTCGCGCTCGAAGCGCAGGATGTTGTCGACCTCCGCGCCCCGCCAGCCGTAGATCGACTGGTCGTCGTCGCCCACGCAGCAGATATTCTGCCGCTTCTGAGCCAGCAGCCTCAGCCACAGATACTGGGCCACGTTGGTGTCCTGGTACTCGTCGACCAGGATGTAGCGGAAACGCTCCTGATACTCGGCCAGCACGTCGGGGTTGGCGGTGAACAGGGTCAGGTTGTGCAGCAACAGGTCGCCGAAGTCGCAGGCGTTGAGCACGCGCAGGCGTTCCTGATACTGCCGGTACATCGCCTGGCCGCGATTGTTGGCGAAATGCGCGCTCTCCGCGGGCGGCAGCTTGTCGGGCGTGTAGCCGCGGTTCTTCCACTGGTCGATCAGTCCGGCCAGCAGGCGCGGCGTCCAGCGCTTGAGGTCGATGTTCTCGGCTTCGAGCAGCTGTTTGATCAGCCGTTCCTGGTCGTCGTCGTCCAGGATGGTGAAGCTGGACTTCAGCCCGACCAACTCCGCGTGGCGGCGCAGGATCTGGGCGGCGACGGAGTGGAAGGTGCCAAGCCAGCGCAGGCCCTCGGACGACGGCCCGATCAGGGCGGCGATACGCTCGCGCATCTCGCGCGCGGCCTTGTTGGTGAAGGTGACGGCCAGCAGTTCCCACGGCCGCGCCCGGCCGCTGGCCAGGATGTGCGCCAAGCGCGAGGTCAGCACCCGCGTCTTGCCCGTGCCCGCCCCGGCCAGCACCAGCACCGGGCCCTCGACCGCCTCGGCGGCGCGGCGCTGCTCGGGGTTCAGACCCTCGAGAAAGCCGGCCGACGCGGGAGGCGCGGCGCGGGCCAGATCGCTGATGCGGGGAGCGGGAGTGTCGGGCAAGCGGACGGTCCTGAATCGGAACGAATGTAGCACGCCATATAGGCCGGCCCATCATGGGACGCCATCGGCGCCGGGACGGATTAGCCGCCGCGCCCCTTGACCCAGCCCAGCGCCGCAACCCGGCAGGCCGAGGCGAGCAGCGAGGCGCCGCGCGCTTCGTCAATGCGGGCGACCAGTTCGGGCAGGCTGATCGCTTGGGCGGCGGCCATGGCGTCCAGCACCGCCCAGAACTCCGGTTCGAGGGCGAGCGAGGTGGCGTGGCCGGCCAGGGACAGGGAGCGCTTCTTGAGCAAGGCCGTCAGTCGCCTTCCCGGTCACGCTCGCGGCGAGCGTCTTCCAGCGTGCGGCGCAGCTTGTCGGCTTGCGCCCGGGCGGCGTCGGCCTCGGTCTTGGTCTGGCCGAACTTGGCGCGGTTGTGGGCCGCGCCCGCCTTGCGCGCGTCCTTGGCCCGCGCCTTGCGCGCCTTGTTCAGGTTGATCAGATCGCCCATGACGCGGCCAGCTTAGGCTGTTTTTTCAGCCGCGCCAAAGGCTGAGCAGGGGCAACAAAACCAGCGCGGCGTCGTTTGCCTTGCATCCCGCACCCCCGGCGGGACCAAACACAGAGGCAGGACCATGATCGATTCAAATCAGATCACCGAGCACATGGAAGTCGTCGGCTCGGACGGCAAGCACGTGGGCCGCGTGGATCACGTGAAGGGCTCGGAAATCGAACTGGCCAAGCTCGATCTGCAAGCCATGGGCAAGCACCACATGGTGCCGCTGAGCTGGGTCGACTACATCGACGACAAGGTGCATCTTTCGCTCGAACGCGAAGAAGCCGAGCGCCGTTGGAGCGAATTGAACTGATCTGAGCGCCGCGGGCGGATCGCGCGATCCGCCCGCTCTTCGCATCCCCTGAAAATGCTCTAGCGTGGCGCGATGGATGTTCCAGCCATCGCCCTTGACCGCATCGGCAAGTCGTTCGACGGCCGGCGGACTTTCGCCGTACGCGACGTAAGCCTGGATGTGGCGCGCGGCGCCTTTCTCGCCCTGGTGGGCGGCTCGGGCGCTGGCAAATCGACCCTGCTCAAGACCATCAACCGCCTGATCGAGCCGGACGAGGGCGCGGTCAGTCTGGATGGACGGCCGGTGATGGCCGGGCCGCCGGCCCTTCTGCGGCGAGGCTTCGGCTATGTGTTCCAGGGCGTTGGCCTGTTTCCTCACATGACGGTGGCGGAGAACATCGCCATCACCCCGCGCCTTCTCGGCTGGCCCCAAGGCGAAATCGTCGCGCGGGTGGACGAATTGCTGGCGCTGGTCGGCCTGCCCGCCGCCTATGGCGCGCGCCGGCCGGACGCGCTGTCGGGCGGGCAACGTCAGCGGGTCGGCATCGCCCGCGCCCTGGCCGCCCGGCCACCGGTGATGCTGATGGACGAGCCGTTCGGCGCGCTCGACCCCCTGACCCGGGCCGATCTTGGCCAGGCCTACCGCGCCCTGCACGACCGGCTGGGCCTGACCACGGTCATGGTCACCCACGACCTGCAGGAGGCGGTGCTGCTGGCGGACCGCATCGCCGTGATGAAAGAGGGGCGCCTGCTAGGCGTCGATACCCCCGCCGCGCTGCTGGCGAGCGACAACCCTGACATCGCGGCCCTGATGGCCGCGCCGCGCCGGATGGCCGAGCGCGTGGCCGCGCGGCTGGAGGGTCGCCCATGAACGCCCAGATCGCGGCGGCGTGGCGCGCGCTGCCCGGCGCCCTGGCCGGCCATGTGCTGGTCAGCGCCTGCGCCCTGGCGCTCGGGCTCGCGCTCAGCCTGCCGCTCGCGGTGCTGGCGGCGCGCCATGCTCGGGTGCGCTGGCCGGCTCTGGCCCTGGCGAGCCTGGTGCAGACCGTGCCCAGCCTGGCCCTTCTGGCGCTGTTCTATCCGCTGCTGCTGGCGCTGTCGGCGGCCCTGCGCCCGCTCATCGGCGTGGTCCTGCCGGCGCTCGGCTTCCTGCCGGCCCTCCTGGCTCTGACGCTTTATTCCATGCTGCCGATCCTGCGCACCGCGATCGCGGGCCTGACCGGCGTCGATCCGGCGGTCATCGAAGCCGCCGACGGCGTCGGCATGACGCCGAGCCAGCGTCTGTGGCGCATCGAGGCGCCTTTGGCCGCGCCTGTGGTCATGGCTGGGGTGCGCACGGCGGCGGTGTGGACCATCGGCGCGGCGACGCTGTCGACCACCGTCGGCCAGACCAGCCTTGGCGACTATATCTTCGCCGGCCTGCAGACCGAGAATTGGGTGTTCGTGCTGTTCGGATGCGCGGCCTCGGCCATACTGGCCCTGGCCGCCGACCAGTTGCTGGGGCTGATCGAGGCCGGGGCGGGCGCGCGCGACAGGCGCCGCATCGCGCTCGGCGCCGCGGGCCTGATCGCCGGGACCTTGGCGTGCCTGGCGCCGGCGGCGGCCTCGGGCCTGGGTGCGGCGCCCGCGCGCTACGTCGTTGGCGCCAAGAACTTCTCCGAGCAGTTCACCCTGGCGGCCCTGATCGGCGACCGGCTCAAGGCCTCGGGCGCGGGGGTGAGCGTCCGGCAAGGCCTGGGCTCGGCGGTGATCTTCCGCGCCTTGGCGTCGGGCGATCTGGACGTCTATGTCGATTATTCCGGCACCCTATGGACCAATGTTCTGGGCCATGCCGGCGCCTCGCCGCCGGCCGAAATGGTCGAGGACCTCAAGCAAGAACTCAAGGCGCGCTATGGGGTCGAGCTGCTGGGACCGTTGGGGTTCGAGAACGCCTACGCCCTGGCGATGAAGGGCGATCGGGCGCGCACGCTGGGGGTCGCCAGCATCGCCGACCTTGCCCCTCATGCGCCGGACCTGACGCTCGGCTCGGACCTGGAGTTCCTCAGCCGGCCGGAATGGGCGTCGCTTCGGGGCGCCTACGGCTTGTCGTTCAAGGCCCAGCGGTCGTTCAGCCCCACCTTTATGTACCGCGCCCTCCAGGACGGCGAGGCCGACGTGGTCTCGGCCTTTTCCAGCGATGGACGCATCGCCGCCGACGGCCTGACGGTATTGGCCGATCCCAAGGGCGCCCTGCCATCGTACGACGCGGTGATCCTGATCTCGCCCCGGCGCGTGAACGACGCCCGCCTGCGCCAGGCGCTTCAGCCGCTCATCGGCCGGATCGACGTGCAGGCGATGCGCCAAGCCAATCTGATGGTCGATCGCGACCAGGACAAGCAGACCCCGGCCCAGGCCGCCGCCTTCCTGGAAAGCCGCCTGCGCTAACCGGCGTCTAACCCTTGTGTGGCAATCTCGAACCCATGGCGGGTTCCCGGACCTTCGGCCGCAAGGGCCTCACGCACGCCGCGCCGCCCAGTGCGAGGCGCGCGCCGGCCGTCCGGGAGGAGGCGCCGAATCCGCAGTTGGACGCGTTCCGCGCCTCCCTCAAGGCGGGACCTTCGGCGGATGCGGCGGGCGAGGATCAGGCGTTCGAGGCATGGCTGCGCGCGCGCCGCGCGCGACGCTGGCTGCTCATCGGGGTGCGACTGGCGTTTCTCATGCCCGGACTGTTCTGCTTCCTTGGAAACGCGCCCGTGTGGGTGTCGCTGGCCATGGAAGGCGCCGGCCTGTTCGCCAACGCGTGGATCAAGACCGAGCGCGTGCGCCAGGCGCGCGAGATCGCCACTTGGACGCCGGACGCTTAAGCCGGTCGTCCGACGCGCGGCGACGGCTAGGTCAATAATTGGCCATTTAGCCGCGCCCCGGGCGGAGGCGAATCGCGGCAAAGTCAAAAATCATGCCCGCCGCCCCGCCCATGCTCGCGCCCGATCTGGACCCGCCAGACTGGGCCGCCGCGCGCGCCCAGGCGCACCGGATGCTGGACGACATGCTCGACCACATGCAGGGACTGGCCGAGGGTCCGGTGTGGCGTCCGCCGCCGTCCGAGGTCCGGCGCGGCGTAGTCGAGCCCCTGCCGCGGACGCCCCAGCCGCTGGACCAGGTGCATGAGGCGTTCCGGCGGCTGGTGTTGCCTTACGGCGTGGGCAACGGCCATCCACGTTTCTTCGGCTGGGTGCATGGCGGGGGCAATCTGGCCGGCGCCTTGGGCGACATGCTGGCGGCCGGGCTCAACGCCAATCTCGGCGGGCGTGATCACATGCCGATCGAGATCGAGCGCCAGGTCGCGCGCTGGATGGCCGAGCTCTACGGCTTTCCCGCGGGCGCCAGCGGCCTGTTCGTCACCGGCGCCTCCATGGCCAACCTGATCGCGGTGCTGATCGCGCGAGCCGAGGCGCTGGGCGCGGCCTCACGCCAGGCCGGACTGGGCGCGGCCGGCGGACGCCTGACCGCCTACGCCTCGCGCATGGCCCACGGCTGCCTGCCCAAGGCGATGGACATCGCGGGCCTGGGCGCCCAGGCCTTGCGGTTGGTCTCGACCGACGCCGAGGGGCGGATGGACCTGGGGGCGCTGAAGGCCGCCATCGCCGAGGATCGGGCCGCGGGCCATCGCCCATTCCTGCTGGTCGCCACGGCGGGCGGGGTCGAGACGGGCGCGATCGACGATCTCGCCGCCCTGGCCGATGTGGCGCGGACCGAAGACCTGTGGCTGCACGTCGATGGAGCCTTCGGCGCGCTGGCCATGCTGTCGGCCGAACTGGCGCCCCTGCTGAACGGAATCGAGCACGCCGACTCCATCGCCTTCGATTTCCATAAGTGGGGCCAGGCGCCCTACGACGCCGGCTTCGTGCTGGTGCGCGACGGGGCCAAGCATCAGGCGGCGTTCGCCTCCCACGCCGGTTATCTGCAACGCGAGGCCGAGGGTCTGGCGGCGGGCGCGCCGTGGCCGTGCGACCTAGGCCCGGATCTGTCGCGGGGCTTTCGCGCGCTCAAGGTGTGGTTCGCCTTCAAGACCTATGGCGCGGACGCGATCGGCGCGACCATTCTCAACACCTGCAAGCTGGCCGCCTATCTGGCCGCGCGCATCGACGCCGAGCCCGAACTGGAGCGTCTGGCGCCCGCGCCGCTCAATATCGTGTGCTTCCGCTACCGCGCGGGCGCCGACGTCGACCGGCTCAACCGCCGCATCGTCACGGATCTGCAAACCTCGGGCGCCGCCGCGCCGTCCGCCGCCGTGATCGACGGCCGGCAGGCGATCCGCGCCGCCATCGTCAACCATCGCACCAAGGCGCACGACATCGACGCGCTCGTGGCGGAAGTCCTCCGCCTCGGCCGCGTCCTGACCCAAGGACACGCAGCATGAGCCTTCCTCTGCCCAAGACCGACGGCTTGTCGAACACAGGCGCCCTGGCCAGCACGATTGATCCGGACGCCCCGGCGGTCGACACGCCCAACCAGGCCAGTTGGATCCGGGCCATGTTCGAGGGCGCGGACGGCATCCGACTGATCCAGACCCAGCTCGACGGCCTGATGGAAAATCCGGCCGACGCCGCGCGCTACATGTCGCTCGGCGTGCTCTACCAACTGATCGGCCGCAAGTTCGAGGCCTTGGCCTGCCAGGACGCCGCGCTGATGCACGGGCGGCTGTTCCGCGAGGCGCCGCATCCGCCCGTTCCGGCCAGCTTCACCCTGCTGGTGTTCGTGGCCCGCGGCGACCTGATGACCAACACCCCGATCGAACTGCTGCTGGAAGGGCGGCCGGTCAGCGTGCTGCGCCTCTACATCGATCCCGATCTGCCCCTGCCCGAAACCGTGCCCGAGCACGACCTGGCCATGGTGGCCATCAGCGAGTCCGACGAGTCGCGCGCGCTGCTCGAACGCCTGGCCGGCGTGGCGTGGCCCCGGCCGGTGATCAATGCGGCCGAGGCGATCCTCGATCTGTCGCGTGACCGGCTATGGTCAAAGCTCGACGATATCGACGGCGTGGTCCTGCCGCCGACCCTGCGCACGCCGCGCGCCCTGGCCTTCGCCAACGCCGCCCAGCTGGCGCTCAGCCACGGCCAGCCCCTGCTGATCCGCCCTGTGGGCTCGCACGCGGGCGTCGGCCTGTCGCGCATTGAAGACACCGAGGGGCTGGAAGCCTATCTGGACGAGAGCGCCGCCGAGGCGTTCTTCCTGTCGCGCTTCATCGACTACGCCGGCCCCGACGGTCGCTATCGCAAGTATCGCATCGCTCTGTTCGACGGAAAGCCATACCTCGCCCACATGGCGGTGGGGGACCATTGGATGGTGCACTACCTCAACGCCGGGATGGCCGACAGCGCCCCCAAGCGGGTCGAGGAAGCGGCGGCCATGCTGTCGTTTGACTATCACTTCGCTGTGCGCCACGCCGCCGCCCTGGCCGAGATCAGCCGCCGCGTGGGACTGGAATACTTCGCCCTGGACTGTGCCGAGACTCCGGACGGCCAGTTGCTGGTGTTTGAGGCCGACGTGGGCATGATCGTACACGCGCTCGATCCGGCCGACGTCTATCCCTATAAGGCGCCGCAGATGCGCAAGGTGTTCGCCGCGTTCGAGGCCATGCTGCGGGCCAAGGCGGCCGGGGCCTAAGGGTCAACGGCTGGCGGTCATCCGCCGGCACAGCCACGCGGTCTTGTCGAGCGCCCCCAGGGCCTGGTCGATCGCCGCTTGGGCGCCGGCGCCGTCGGACGCCAAGGCGTCGCAGGCCAGGCGGGCGCTGGCGCACAGACGCAGGGCGCTAAGCGGCCGTCCGCCCCGGTGGCCGCACGCGACGGGTTGGCCGAGCTGAACCCGCAGGCTTGCCGCCGATTGCGTTCTCTGGTCCTCGCCCACCGCGCGTGCCCAGCCTCCAAGGTCCATCGCCGCCAGGCGGTAGAGCCCCAGAGCGTCCTCAGGACCAATCGGGCCGGAGGCGTCCTTCAGTAAGAACGGATGGATGGTGTGGACCGTGTCCCACCCCGCCTCGACGCCCAGGGCCGCCCGATCGAGCGGGCGTTGGATCACGCGCTCGAACTGGCGATTGTGATCGAGTTCTGCGCCGACCGCCTTGGCCATGGCGGCGAACACGCCGTGGACCTGGCCTGGATCCAGCGACAGGAACGGCCGCATCTCGTCCAACGCCGCCTGCCAGCGGACGAGCAACCCGAAATTGGCCCTAGCCGGAAGGGCCTCGGCCCCTGGCCAATCGCTGGGCCAGTCGGCCCGCGCCGAGTGGACGCCAAGGGCCGGCGGCAGGCCGTTCGCGCCGAGCCGCTGAACCGCGCCCGCTGGCGCGAGGAGAGCGGCCGAGAAGGTCGGTCCCGTCATGAACTTGGAGCCCGTCAGGGCCACCAGGAAGTCCGCCTGCAGATAGGCGCGCACGGTGGCTGGCGACAGTCTCAGCTGGCAACCATCGACCAGAACCTCGAGCTGTTCGGGAAAGCGCCGCTTGAGCGCCAGGGCGCAGGCGACGCTGGGAGAGATCAGACCGGTCTTGGACGAGTCCATCAGGATCAGCACGACCTTGCGGCCGGCGCCGGCGGCGGCGCATGCCGCGGCGGCGACCTCCTCATCGACCTGTTCGGGCGGTCGGACCGCACCGTCAGGCGCGCGGGCGGCGATCGGCAGGAGTTGGCACAGGCGGGCGGCGCCCGGAGCGGCGCCGCGGGCCGGCCAGGCAGCCACTTGCGCGCGCAGGGCTGTTCCGGGGCTGGACAGGCCGCCCAGGGCTTGGCCCACGCCGCTGCCGGTTTCACTGGCTTCGGAGGCGATCACCAGCGGCGGGGCGCCAGAACCCGCGCCGACCAACTGGGCGACCATGTGATGCAGATCGGTGCCCGAACGGCTGATGACCGTGCGCAGGCCAGCCAGGTCGGCAAGGCCTAGAAGGTCCACCAGTTCGCGACGCACCCGGCCGATTTCCTGGGCATAGAGCCTTTCGGGTTCAGCGCCGGCTGCGAGGGCCGCCGACAGGCGGCCGGTCAGGCCTTCGACGCCGGCGAAGGCGCGAACCGAGATGACCGAGGCGGTGGACGAGCCGAACGCAAGGGCGCCCGGGTCGGGAAAGGGTGCGCAACCGTAACGGTTTAGCCCCGTGGTCTCGTCGAGCGCGATGCGCTGATCGCCGCCGCCGGTAAGTAGATCCACCGCCGAGCCCAGGCGCGAAGGGAGGTCCACGCCCCTGGCCAACGCCGGTTCGGGCGCAACCTCGGGTTCCGCGACGGCTTCCTGCAGCCTGACTACGCTCCGCACCACGCACCGCTCCTGATCGTCGGCCCGACTGTCCGGCGATTTGCCGTCAGCTTGCCCAGCCGGGCCTTGCGCTATGGTTAAGATTCGCTCGTCCGGACACCGCTGCGTCAGTTCGCGCAGCCAGCGCCCAAAAGATCGACTTTCGGGGCCCACACCAGCACCGCCGCGTAGCGCTGATCGGCCCCCACGCCTCCGTCGCGGTCGATGTCGCCCAGGGGCTTCACCCCGGAAAAGCAGGCGCTCAGCTTGGCTGGATCAACCCGTCGCCGCAGATCGACGATCAGTCCGCTCTGGCCCGGCGCCGGTCTGACCGTTTGGGGCAGGGCGGCGTAGCGCGCGCGCTCGTCGATCTGCAGGGCGGGCAGGGCGGGATCGGCGGCTTCGATCTGGGCCAGCACCCCATAGCTCTGGGTTCCGATCCAGGCGGCGCCCGACGCCCGCCTCTCTTCGTCGACCGCCCGGGCGAACGCCGGCCAGCCGCGCAGCTGCCGCGCCGGATCGCCCTGGCCAAGGTCGGTCGCCGGCGCGGCGGCGTGGGCCAGCGCCAGAACGCTCAGCGCCAGGCCGACGGGCGCCCACCGGGCCAGGTGAACGCGCCAGCCGCCGGCCTCGCACGCCCACGCCGCCAGGATCGCGGCGGCGGAATAGAGCGGGACCGGCCAGTGCGCCTGAACCCGGTCGTGCAGGCTGTGGATCAGCAGATAGGCCAGAAACGGGCCGATCGCCGCGAGCATCAGCCACGCCACGGGCGCCGCCGCGCGCGCGCGCCACGCCTGGCCCGCGCCGACCATCGCCAGGATGGCGACGACCGGATTGAGCAGGACGAACTGGCCGGCCAGCAACTCGGCCAGGTAGCGGGGATTCAGCCGGCTGGCGGCGACGCGGCCGAACTGCTTGTCGAAGGTCTGCCAGTGATGCTGTGCGTTCCAGGCGACGTTGGCTCCGAACAGCCCCAGCGCGACGGCCGCCGCGATCCACGGCCAGGGCTGCGCCAGGCGCCGGCGGCCGTCCGGCGTGGCCGCGAGCCACAGCGCCACCCCGGGCGCCAGGAACAGGGCCGAATATTTCGACAGGCAGGCCAGCCCCGCCATGACGCCGGCCGCAAGCCACCAGCGCGGACGGTCATCACGCGCGGCCTTGGCCAGCGCCCACAGGGCCGCGGTCCAGAACAGGCCGGCGGGCGCATCGGGCACGGCCAGGGCGGCGGCCGCCCCCACGGTCAAGGTGCAGTTGTAGAGCAGCGCGCCGCTCAGCCCCAGGCGGGGGCCCGAGAGGGTGCGGCCGAGGTCAAACACTAGGACGGTGGCGGCCAGATTGGCCAGGGCCGGCAGAAGCCGCACGCCCAGCGCGTCGTCGCCGGCCAGCGTCACGCCCGCGCGGATCCACCAGGCGATCATCGGCGGATGGTCGTAGTAGCCCAGCGCCAGGCGCTGGGACCACAGGCGGTAATAGGCCTCGTCTTCGGTCAGCGGGATCAGGGCGGCGGCGGCCACGCGCAGCACCGCCAGGCCGACCAGCAGGAGGATCAGTCCGCGGGCCGCCGAACGCGCCTTTATCGCCTCACCAGACGGCGAGGGCGGTGGTGACATAGTTCCACACCGCGCCGAACGCGGCGCCGGCGGCGCCGGCCAGGAGGGTGATCGGCAGCCGGTCGTGCAGGAACGAGGCGACCGCCACATTGACGAACAGGCCGGCGCTACAGGCCAGGCAGAAGGCGAGATAGCCGGTCAGCAGGTTCCAGCCGCGCTTACGCCGGTCGTGGTAGGTGACCACGTTGTTGATGAAATAGTTCGACGTCATGGCGATCAGGGCGGCGATCAGCTGGGCGGTGGCGAAGTCCATCGCTGGCGCCGCGCCGCGCAGCATGGCCAGACCGACCAGTTGAACCACGATGCCGCTGGCCCCGACCGCGCCGAACAGCAGGAAGCGCGTGGGCACCAGGTCGTGGCTGGCCTTGTTGAGGATCAGGCCCAGGTAGTCGACCACCACCCGGCTGTCGAGCTTGCTTTCGCCCGCCTGCCGATCGCGGAATTCGTAGGGAATCTCGGCCACGCGCAAGGGCGTGGGGTGGGAAGCCACGATGTCGAACAGGATCTTGAAACCCTCGCGCGACAGCTTGGGCGCGGCGCGGTCCCACACCTCGCGGCGGGCCATGAAGAAGCCGCTGACCGGGTCGGAAATGTCGGTCTTGAGCACCAGCCGGCTGAGCCAGGTCGCCAGGCGGCTGCCCCGCTCGCGTGTGGCGCTGAGGCCATGGGCCAAGCCCTCGGGGGCGAGGTAGCGCGAGGCGATCACCAGGTCGCGGTCGCCGCCGCGCAGGGTCTGCAGCATCTGCGGCAGGATCCCCTCGTCGTGTTGCAGGTCGGCGTCGATCACCGCGACATAGGGGGCCGCGCTGGCGAGCGCCCCCTCGAGCACCGCGCCGGCCAGGCCGCGCCGGCCGACCCGGCGGATGCCGCGCACCCGTGGGTCCTCGGCCGCCAGGGCCTTGATCTCGTCGGTGGTGCCGTCGGGCGAGTTGTCGTCGACGAAGATCACTTCCCAGTTCACGCCGCGCAGGGCGTCGTGGAGCTTGCGCACCAGGGGGCGCACATTGGGCCGTTCATTGAAGGTGGGGGAGACGATCGTCAGTTCGACGGCCGCGACGTCTTGCGCCGCGGGGTTCGCGCGATCGCCTTGCGCCTTATCCACCCGGTGATTCTCCTTGATCACAGGCCACCCTTAGACCCGCGACCGCGCGCGCGCCAGCGGCGCGCCGGCCGCGGATTAGAACAGGCCCGCCAGCAGATTGATGGTCAGGGCCAGGACCACGGTGTTGAACACGAACGAGACCAGCCCGTGCAGGGTGCCGATGCGCCTCTGTGTGCGCGAGGTGAATTCGATGTCGGCGGTTTGGCTGGCCACCCCGATGATCACGGCGAAATGGAAGAAATCCCAGTAGTCGGGCTCTTCGCCGCCCGGAAAATTGAGCCCGCCGCGCAGGCCGTCCTCTTCGGGGCCTTCGGTCGGATCGGGCGCATAGTATTCGTGGGCGTAGTGCAGGGCGAAGATCACGTGCACAAACAGCCACGACATCATCAGGGTGAGGAAGGCCAGGGCGACCCGCATGGTCTTTTCCAGGCCGTGCTCGTCCTTGGCCAGGCTGATTTCCAAGCCAATGGCCATCACCGCGGCGGCGGCCGCGCAGATCGACAGGCCCAGAATCAGGCCCTTGGCCTCGTCCTGCTTGGCCGCCAGGGCTTGCAGCTTGGCGATGTTGCAGCCCGCCATCATGTGGAAGATCAGCGCCAGGAACGTCAGCATGGCGACGTCCCAGCCGATGATCGCCCGGGTGCTCCAGCGCAGATCATTGGGCGTCAGGTAAAGACCGATCCAGACGATCAGGCCCAGGGCGAGCGAGCCGATCAGGCGCGGTCGGCCAGTGACGCGCATGGCGGCGGGGGGAGAATCGCTCACGCACGCCGCTCCGGACGCTGCGGCAATGTTGAATGTCTGCAGGCCAAGCGGGGCGCTGTAAGATGCATGTCCGACTTCATAACAGAATCGCCGAGACCCGCGCCATGTCCGACAGCCCCCTCGAAGAACTCGAAAACCGGGAGCACATGGAGCACGCCGAACACGCCGCCCACGGGGGCAGCAAGCTGCTCGCCTGGGTGTCGCTGACCATCGCGGTGCTGGCGGTGTTGTCGGCCCTGGTCGGCAGCCTGGAGACCATGGCCAGCGGCTCGGCGGTCGGCCAGAAGAACGAGGCGGTCCTGGCGCAGAACCGGGCTTCGGATCAATGGAATTTCTATGAGGCCAAGAGCCTCAAGAAGAACCTCTACGCGATCGCCGCCGGGGAAGGCGGGGCTAACGCCGCCAAGTACGCCGCCATCGCCAAGTCCGATGGCGCGGATGAAGACGGCATTCAGGCCGAGGCCAAGAAGTTCGAGGCCGAGCGCGACGCCCATCTGAAGGCCAGTGAGGCCGCCGAAGACCGGCATCACACCCTGACCATCGCCGCCACTCTGATGCACATGGGCATCGCCATCTCGACCGTGGCCATTATCACCGGCAAGCGCTGGCCCTGGCTGGCGTCTTTGGCGCTGGGCGGGGTGGGGACCCTGGCGGCGGTGCTGGCCTACCTCTAGCCCATCTTGTCCTTGGTCGGCTGCCAGCCGCCGCCCAGGGCCGAGATCAGGTTGACGGCGTTCTGCAGCCGCGCGAGCGTGGTCTGCACCGCGGTTTCGCGGGCCGAAAGCGCGGTGGCCTGGGCCACGACCAGGGCGGTGTAGTCGATCGTGCCCGCCGAGTACTGGTTGGTGGTGATCTGTTCGGCCTGGTCGGCTTCCTTGGACGCCTGCAAACGCAACTGCTCCTCAGACTGCAGCACGCGCTCGGCGGCGATCGCATCCTCGACCTGCTGCAGGGCCGTCAGCACCGTCTGGCGATAGGTGGCGACATCCTCGTTATAGACGGCCTTGGCGGCGCGCACCTTGCCTTGGGTCAGGCCGGCGTCGAACACCGTCTGGGTCAGGCCAGCGCCGATCGACCAGGTGTTGCTGCTGGCGTTGAACAGCCGCGATAGGACGGAATTGCTGACGCCATCCGCACCGTTCAGGCTGAGGTCGGGGAAGAACCCGGCCAGGTTGACCCCGATCTGGGCGTTGGCGGCGGCCATTACCCGTTCGGCGGCGGCCACGTCGGGGCGACGCTCCAACAGGGTCGAGGGCACGCCGACGGGCACTTGCGGAGCCACCAGATTGAAGGTCGGCAGGGCCGCGATGCTCACCTTGGACGGCGGCTTGCCTTCAAGCACGGCGATGGCGTGCTCCAGGGCGGCGCGCGTGCGCACGATGTCGACCGCCTGGGCCTGGGCGGTCTGCAGGGTGGTCTGGGCGGTCAGCACGTCACTCTGGGCGGCCACACCGGCATTGAACTTGTTGCGGGTGATCTCCAGGGTCTTGGCGTAACCCGCGATCGACTGGTCTAGTAGGCGCTTGGCCTCGTCCTGCTCGCGCAGCGCCAGATAGTCGTTGGCCATGCTGATCTGGGCCGAGAGCTTGGCGTTGGCGATGTCGGCCTCGCTGGCCTTGGCCTGGTCCCTGGCGGATTCGACCTCGCGCCGGATGCGGCCCCACACGTCGATGTCCCACGTCGCCGAGCCGCCGAGGCTGTAATTGTTCGACACCTGGCTAACGCTCGGGCCGCCGGTCGATACCGACCGACTCTTGGCGCGGCTGGCGTCGGCGGTCCCGGAAACCTGCGGGAAGAAGCTGGCCTGGTTTTCCTCGACCAGGGCCTTGGCCTGGCTGAAGGCGGCTTCTGCGGCGGCCAAATTCTGGTTGGACACCTCGACCTGGGCTTCCAGGTCGTTGAGCACCGGGTCGTTGAACACGGTCCACCACTGGCCCTTGTCGAGCGCATCCGAGGGCGCGGCCAGGGTCCAGCCGTCGGCCTCCTTGAACGTCGCGCCGACATCGACCGGCGGGCGGCGATAGTCCGGCCCGATGGCGCAGGCGCTGAGGCTCAGGCCGGCGAACAGGACGGAGACTGGAGCAAGACGGCGAAGAACCATGGCGTACCTAGTGGATTGGCGCGGGCGAGGGTTGGACATCGAAACGGGAGAGGGCTTTCTCGTCGGCCCGCCTGCGGCGGAAACGGTCGAGATACATATAGACCACGGGGGTCGTCAAAAGGGTTAGCACCTGGCTTACCAACAGCCCGCCGATGATGGTCAGGCCCAGGGGGCGGCGCATTTCCGCGCCCTCGCCCCAGCCGATAGCCAGGGGGATGGCGCCGAGGATGGCGGCGAAGGTGGTCATCATGATCGGCCGGAAGCGGATCAGGGCGGCGCGATAGATGGCGTCGCGGGCGCAGATGCCCTCCGATCGCTGGGCCTCGAGCGCGAAGTCGATCATCATGATCGCGTTCTTCTTCACGATGCCGATCAGCAGGATGATGCCGATCAGGGCGATGATGCTGAACTCCACATGGAAGATGATCAGAGCCAGCACCGCCCCGACGCCGGCGGAGGGCAGGGTCGACAGGACCGTCAGAGGGTGGATGTAGCTCTCGTAGAGTACGCCCAGCACGATATAGACCGTCACGATCGCGAACAGGATCATGACCAGTTCGTTGGACAGGGTGTCCTGGAACAGCTTGGCCGTGCCCTGGAAGCTGCCATGGATGGTGGTCGGCAGGCCGATGGCCCGCTGAGCGGCCCGAATGTCGGCGGTGGCGTCGCTGAGCGATTTCCCGTCGGCCAGGTTGAACGAGATGGTGGTCGCGGCGGACCCGTCCTGGTGATTGACCGTGGTGGGCGCCGAGCCGTCAGCCCAGGTGGCGATGGCGCTGAGGGGAACAGCGGTTTCCTTGGCCGTGGCCACGGCCGCCCCCGTCGATGCGCCGCGTCCGGGCGGGGCGGTGGCTTCGTTGGCCGTCGCGCCGGCGTTGGACGTCGCCGCCGCCGACTGCGCGCCGATGGTGGGTCCCAGCGCGCCGGACGTGGTGGAGCCCCCTGCCGACGTCGAGGTCGTGCTGAGGCCGGCGGTGGCGGTCAACGCGCTGGATAAGGCGCCGCTCGTGCTCGAGGTCGTGCTCGCCGTGGTCGCGCCGGCGCCGCTGCCCGACGAGCCGTTGGCCGCGAGCAGGGTGTTGGCGTGCACGGGAATGTACAGATCCTTCAGGGCCGTTGGGTCCTGCGAGAACTGCGGCGCCAGCTGCATCACCACATAGTACTGGTTCAGGTCCTTGTAGATGGTCGAGACCTGACGCTGTCCGTAGGCGTCGTACAGGGTATTGTCGACGTCGGTCGGGGTCAGGCCGAGCTGAGCCGCCGTGTCGCGGTTGATGTGCACGAAGCTCTGCAGCCCATGGTCCTGCTGGTCGGTGTTGACGTCGGTCAGCGAGGGCGCGAGCTCGAGCTGCGCCGCCAGCTTGGTCGCCCAGGTCTTGAGCGAAGCCAGGTCGTCGGCCTCCAGCGTGTACTGATAGCTGGCGTTGGACTGGCGCCCGCCTGCGCGCACGTCCTGCACCGGATTGAGGAACAGGGCCGCGCCCGTGATCCGGGCGATTTTGGGCCTTAGGCGCGCCACCACCGCGTCGATGCCGACACGCTGGGTCTTGGGCTTGAGCTGGACTTGCAGGAAGCCGCCGGACGATTGGCCGCCCGCGTAGGCCACCACCGAGTTCACAGCCGGGTCAGCGCCGATCAGGTTCACAAACTGGCGTATGCGCTTCTGGCTGAGCTGGAAGGAGGCGCTCTGGTCGGCCTGCAAGCCCCCCATGAGCTGGCCGGTGTCCTGCTCGGGGAAGAAGCCTTTGGGCACGATGGTGAACACGTACCAATTCATCACTACCGAGGCGAGAATGATCGCCAGAACCACCGGTCCGGAATCCAGGGCCCACGACAGACTCTTTTCGTAGACGCCCGTCATCCACGCGATGCTCTTGTCGGAGACGCGCGCAAACCAGCCCCGCTGATGCTTGGGCTTCGGCCGGCCGATGAGGTAGGCGCACATCATCGGGGTGGTGGTCAGCGACAGCACCAGCGAGATGATCACCGCGGCCGATAAGGTGATGGCGAACTCGCGGAACAGGCGCCCGACGATGCCGCTCATCAGCAGGATCGGGATGAACACGGCGATCAGCGAGGCAGTCATCGACAGGACCGTGAACCCGACCTCCGCGGCGCCCTTGAGCGCGGCCTGCAGGCGCGGCATGCCCGCCTCGACGTGGCGGGTGGTGTTCTCCACCACCACGATGGCGTCATCGACCACGAAGCCGGTGGCGACGGTCAGGGCCATGAGCGACAGGTTGTCGAGGCTGAAACCGAGCAGGAACATCACGCCGAGCGTGCCCAGAAGCGAGACGGTCACACACACGCTGGGGATCAGGGTGGCCCCGCCGCTCTGCAGGAAGAAGGCGACCACCAGCACCACCAGCACGACGGAAATGGCCAGGGTGCGCTCCACATCGGCCAGCGAGGCGCGGATGGTCACCGAGCGGTCAAGCGCCAGGTTCACGTCGATGTCGGCCGGCAAGGCGGCCCTCAGCAGCGGCAGGCGTTTTTTGATCTGCTCCACGGTCTGGATGATGTTGGCCCCGGGCGAGCGGGTCACGATCACCACCACGGCGTCCTTGCCGTTGTAGAGTCCCATGTTGTGGATATCTTCGACCCCGTCGTAGACGTGGGCCACGTCGCTCAGGCGCACCGGCGCGTTGTTGCGGTAGGCGACGATCAGGCCTGCATAGTCGGCCGCCACGATGCCGGCGTCGTTGGTGTAGACCTGGTAGCGCAGGCCGGCGCTCTCGACCACGCCCTTCGGGCGGTTGGCGTTGGCCGCCGCCAGGGCCGCGCGCACGTCTTCCAGGTTCACCCCGTAGTGCGCCAGCGCCGTGGGGTTGAGGTCCGCCCGCACCGCCGGCAGCGAAGCCCCGCCGATATCGACCTCGCCCACGCCGGTCACCTGCGACATCTGCTGCTGCACGATGTTGGAGGCGGCGTCGTAGATCTGGCCGGGCGTTTTGGTCGGCGAGGTCATCGCCAGGATCACGATCGGCGCGTCGGCCGGATTGACCTTCTGATAGGTAGGGTTGCTGTGCAGCGTGGCCGGCAGGTCGACCCGTGCGGCGTTGATCGCCGCCATCACGTCGCGCGCGGCGCCGTTGATGTCGCGTTCAAGGCCGAACTGCAGGGTGATCTGGGCGCTGTTCTGGCTCGAGCGCGAGGTCATTTCGCTGACGTCGGCGATGCGGCCCAGATGCCGCTCAAGCGGCCCGGCCACGCTGGTGGCCATGGTCTCGGGGCTGCCGCCCGGCAGGGTCGCGCGCACGGTGACTGTGGGCAGGTCCACCTGCGGCAGGGGCGATACGGGCAGCTGGAAGTAGGCCGCGGCCCCGGCCATGGCCAGGCCGATGGTCATCAGCACCGTGCCGATCGGTCGCCGGACGAAGGGGGCGGACAGGTTCACGGGGCGCCGGCCTCGGTCTGCGGCGCGCCGGGTGTCGGCAGCGGCAGCATGGGCTCCGCCTCGTCAGCCTCGGGGCGGCGCTTGCGGCCATTGGCCCAGCGGTCGAAGGTCACGTAAATCACCGGGGTGGTGAACAGGGTCAGCAGCTGGCTGAGGATCAGGCCGCCGACGATGCTGATGCCCAGGGGATGGCGCAGCTCCGACCCCTCGCCCCAGCCGAACATCAGCGGCAGGGCGCCGAACAGGGCCGCCATGGTGGTCATCAGGATCGGCCGGAAGCGTAGCAGGGCGGCCTGGTGGATCGCCCGGCGCGGGTCCATGCCCTCGTTGCGCTCGGCGTGCAGGGCGAAGTCGATCATCATGATCGCGTTCTTCTTGACGATGCCGATCAGCAGGATGATGCCGATGATGCCGATCACGCCCAGGTCCTGGCCGAACAGCATCAGGCCGAGTAGTGCGCCGACCCCCGCAGAGGGCAGGGTCGACAGGATCGTCAGCGGGTGGATGTAGCTCTCATAGAGCACGCCCAGCACGATATAGACCGTCACGATCGCCGCCAGGATCAGCCATAGCTCGTTGCCGAGCGAGGATTGGAAGGCGTTGGCGGCGCCGAGGAAGGTGGTGGTGATCGCGTCGGGCATCCCGATGTCTTTCTCGGCCTGACGGATCGAGGACACGGCGGCGCCCAGCGACACGCCCGGGGCCGTGTCGAACGACAGGTTGGCCGCGGGGAACTGGCTGACGCGATTGATCTGCAGCGGCGAAAGTTGCTGCTTAAGCGTGGAGAAGCCGGTCAGCTGGGTGGCGCCGCCGCTGGTGGTGCGCACGAACACGTGGTTCAGCCCTTCGGGCGTCTGCAGCATCCTCGGATCGGCCTCTAGGATCACCCGGTACTCGCTGGACTGGGTGAAGATGGTCGACACGATCCGCTGCCCGAAGGCGTCGTACAGCACGTCGTCCACGGTCGAGGCGGCGACGCCCAGGCGCGCGGCGGTGTCTCGGTCGATAGCGATGTAGGTCGATAGGCCCTGGCCCTGCACGTCCGAGCCGACGTTGCGCAGCTTCTTGTCCTGATTGAGCCGATCGACCAGCTTGCCGGCCCAGGTGTTGATCGTGGTCTGGTCGAAGCCTTGCAGCGCGAACTGGTACTGCGTGCGGCTGACGTTGGCGTCTATGGTCAGGTCCTGCACAGGCTGCAGGTACAGGCTCATGCCCGACACCTTGTCGGCCCGCGCGCGCAGGTGGTCCATCACCGCGGTCAGCGAACCGGTGCGCTGCCCGCGATCCTTGAGGTTGATCAGCAGCCGGCCGACGTTCAGCGTGGTGTTGGAGCCGTCCACGCCGATGAACGAGGTCAGGCTTTCCACGTCGGGGTCAGCCAGCAGGGCCTTGGCCATGGCCTGCTGCCGGTCGGACATGGCGGCGAACGACACCGACTGCCCAGCCTCGGTGTAGCCCTGCAGGATGCCGGTGTCCTGGGTCGGAAACAGGCCCTTGGGGATGAGAATGTAGAGCAGGGCGGTGAGCACGAAGGTGGCCACGGCCACCATCAGGGTGATCTTCTGGTGGTCCAGCACCCACTCCAGGCCACGGTCGTAGCGCGCCATCACCTTGTCGAACAGGGCGGTGATCTTGCGGCCCCAGGCGGCCAGGCGGCCCTCAGGCTTAGGGGCGTTGGACGCGCCCTCGCCGTGCGGTCGGTGCGGCTTGAGCCAGCGCGCCGACAGGGTCGGCACCAGGGTCAGGGACACCACGGCCGAGATGACGATAGTCACCGCCAGGGTGACGGCGAACTCGCGGAACAGCCGCCCGACCACATCGCCCATGAACAGCAGGGGGATCAGCACGGCGATGAGCGAGACGGTCAGCGAGATGATGGTGAAGCCGATCTCGCCCGCGCCCTTGAGCGCCGCGTCCATCGGCTTTGCGCCCTCCTCGATGTAGCGGGCGATGTTCTCGATCATCACGATGGCGTCGTCGACGACGAAGCCGGTCGAGATGGTCAGCGCCATCAGGGTAAGGTTGTTGAGGCTGAAGCCCAGCAGGTACATGACCGCGAAGGTGCCCACCAGCGAGATGGGCGCGGCCACGCTGGCGATAAAGGTGGCCTGGACGCTGCGCAGGAAAAGGAAAATCACCAGCACGACGAGGGCGACCGCGAGCATGAGCTCGAACTCGACGTCCAGCACCGACGCGCGAATGCCGGTGGTGCGGTCGGACAGGACCTGGACCTTGACCGAGTCGGGCAGGCTGGCTTCCAGGTCTGGCAGCGCCTTCTTGATGTCGTCCACGGTCTGGATGACGTTGGCGCCGGGCTGGCGCTCGATGTTCAGCACCACCCCCTGCTTGGTCGACAATGCGCCCTTGCCGTCCTTCACGCCGATCCAGGCGCCCAGGCGGGTGTTCTCGGCCCCATCGACGATCTTGGCGACGTCCTTCAGCCGGATCGGACCGCCGTTCTTGTAGGCGATCACCTGGTTGACGTAGTCGGCCGCCGTGGCCAGCTGATCGTTGGCGTTGATGGTGTAGGCGCGGGTCGGGCCGTCGAACGACCCCTTGGCCTGGTTGACGTTGACGGTGCCGAGCGTGGTGCGCAGGTCGTCCAGCGTCAGGCCCAGGGCGGCCAGGGCGTCGCTGTTGGCCTGAATGCGCACGGCCGGACGCTGGCCGCCCGAGATGTTGACCAGGCCCACGCCCTTCACCTGAGAGATCTTCTGCGCCAGCAGGTTCTCGGACAGGTTCTCCAGTTGCGGCAGCGGCAGGGTGTCGGAGGTCAGCGCCACCGTCATGATCGGCGCGTCGGCGGGGTTGACCTTCGCGTAGATCGGCGGTTGGGGCAGGTCGGTCGGCAGCAGGGTATTGGAGGCGTTGATCGCCGCCTGGACCTCCTGCTCGGCGATGTCGAGGTTGAGGTCCAGG
>Ga0335069_10000448_pt1 | contig 70162 bp, 70 predicted proteins | sample Lox_Sample_11_FD_206714 | JGI IMG/M metagenome (GOLD analysis project Ga0335069, IMG submission 206714) | Soil microbial communities from Loxahatchee National Wildlife Refuge, Florida, United States - Lox_Sample_1.1 | ecosystem: Environmental > Terrestrial > Soil > Wetlands | place: USA...
TCGGTCCCCGACGCTGGGGACGAGAGGTGCAGATCGCCGAGGTAGGTGGGGAGAACCCCGTCAGGGTAGATGCTGCTGTCCGGGACGCCGGTCCTGCTGACGATCCTCAGCACCGACCTGTCCCCGAGGACGCGGACCAGGAATCGGTCGCTTCCCAGGGCGCCGATCCCGATCGGGTTGAAGAAGGGCCCGCCGGGAAACGCCGGATCGAGGAACAGAAGCCTGGACATGCTGTACCCGACGCCACTGGGGGGAACGTTTGGATCGGCCGAGAGGCTGGTGAGGTCGATCCCCCGTGGAAAGGAGCGGTTGCCGATCGCCAGCTGACCCCCGCCGAGATAGGCGAGTCCACCCTGCGGATTGGGTAGGTCGTGGTTGACGTCCACGTCGAAGAGCAGGTGAGCCGAGCGCAGATCCCGGGAGATGCCGTAGACGTGGAACGACTCGGAGGAGACGGCGATGAACTCGTTCGCGTCCGGGTTCCAGGTCAGCCGCCGGGCGCTGACGCCCAGGCCCACCACGAAGAGGCGATCCTCCCCGGTCGTTCGCTGGAACGAGGCGTCGTAGGCCGCGAGGCGGCCCGACTCGTACTCGCTGATGAGAACCTGCCCGTTCCGGCGGACGATGACGCCCTCCGCGTCGCCCGGTTCATCGCTGGTGATGAGCGGGCGGCCCGGATCTCCCACCAGAGCGCCCGTTCGCATGTCCATCGCCCAGACCTGGCTGTGCAGGTCGGCGGGAACGCACTTGGTCAGGAGGAGGGTCCCGGGATGCTGGGCCCAGTAGTGGACCCCGCAGAAGTAGTCCTCGAGGGGAGTCCCCGGCTGGGGTACCAGCTCGCTTTCGACCGTCCCATCGAGGCGGATGTAGAAGAGATGGGAGATGGAGTCCGACCGGGCCCCCAGTGCGGCGATGGTGCCGCCGTGCGCGGGGGCATCCGGCGGGATCCACGCCATTCCCTCCCAGATTTCCCAGTCGGCGAGGTCGGCCAGTCCCTTGAGCCGCAAGGTGGGCCGCGGGTGACCTTCTGCGTCGCAGCTGAACAGCCGGTCCGCGATCGTCGCGTCAGTGGGGGTGAAGTAGTAGCGATCCTGGGTCGGCACGTAGACCAGACCCTGGAAGTCGTGGACCACCGGGTCGAGCCCGAGGACGTCGAACAGCTTCCGGTACCCTCGCCCGTTGATGCCCCCGTCGTCCCCGCCCATGGTGGCGAGCACCACCGCGTCCAAGGGGTTGAGGGCGATCCCGATGACGTCGTCGCCGTCGAGCGCGACCGCCCGGTCGTTCCGCGAATCGTAGGTGAGCCCCTCGGTGTTGTTGCCCAGCCGCCGCCGGGCGAGAACCGTCTCGGCCGAGGCGGATGCGGGAACCAGGACCTCGGACAGGGTGACCGCCAGCCAAAGCGCCAGCGGCCATCGTGTTGCGTGCATCGAACTCCCCCTTGCCCTGAGACCCGGCAGCCCGGGATGAGGAGCGCGGGGACACGGGCGCGCAACGCGATCGCAAGGCGCATGCCGCCACACCGCCATGCCGTGACGTGGGCTTGATCCAGGTCACCCCGAGAGCGCGCGCATGACCTTGCACGACTTCGTGCAACTTCTTGCACCCGATTCGAGCATGCCGGAGCCGATCGAAATAACTTCTGGAAATGGCCCTCAACCTGAACTCCCTGCGGCTCTTCCTGGCGGTCGTCACCCACCGGGGCTTCTCCCGGGCGGCGCGGATGACGGGCGTGAGCCAGCCCGCGATCTCCAAGGCGGTGCGGCTCCTGGAGCAGCAGACCGGAGCCCAGCTCCTGGTCCGCTCTCCGTCGGGGGTGGTCCTCACCGAGGCAGGCACGCTGCTGGTGGAGCACGCCCGGGCGCTCTTCGCCGAGGAGCGCGCGGCGGAGGAGCAGCTGGAGTCGCTCCAGGGCCTGCGGCGCGGCGTCCTCCGGGTGGGGGGCAGCACCACCCTGGCCGCGTACTTCATTCCGCGCGTGCTCGGTGAGCTGCACCGGGCTCACCCGGGCATCGATTTCCAGCTCCTCTCGGCGAACGCACGGACGGTGGTGGGGGCGATCCTGGAGCACGAGGTGGAGCTCGGCCTGGTGGAGGGGCCGGTGCAGGATGGACGCCTCGAGGTCCGGCCCTGGCGCGAGGACGAGCTGGCGGTGGTGGTGGCCCCCGGCCACCGCCTGGCACGAAGCCGCCGGGTGACCGGTCCGCAGCTGATGGAGGAGCTGATGCTCCTGCGCGAGGAGGGCGCCGGTACCCGCGAGGTGCTGCTGGCCGCCCTTCGCCGCCGCCGCTGGACCCCGGCGCGGGTGTTCGAGGTGAACAGCGCCGAGGCCATCAAGGGCCTGGTGGCCTCGGGGGTTGGCTGGGCGCTGCTCTCCACCCGCGTGGTGCGCGACGAGATCCAGCTCGGGCGACTGAGGACCCTGGAGGTCCAGGACTTCGCGCTCCGGCGCACCCTCTCCTGGGTCCGCTGGAAGGCGCGGCGCCTCAGCCCGGCTGCGAGCGCCTTCCGCAGCCTGGCCGAGGCCTTCACCTTCGCCTAGCCCTCAGGGCATCCCGTCGATCTCGGGAAACGTCGCCGAGAACCCGAGGCCGGGGTGAGGCTTGAACAACCGCTTCAGCAAGCTCGCCATGGTCCTTCCTCCTTTGAGGACCAAGATGCGGCGCGGCACCGTCCGGGTCCAAGATCTTCGATGCCCCCTTTCCATCACCAAAGGGAATGAGTCCTGGCCCCGAGGCGGCGCTACAGTCGCCCCGGCTGGCCGCTCCCGGATAGAAAGGTGCTCCTGTCGCCCGTGCCGCGCTTCGCAGTCATCGGAGACCCGATCGCTCACTCCGCCTCTCCGCGGATGTTCCGGTGGCTTGCCGACAGGCTGGGGCTGGCGCTGAGCTACGAGGCGGTCCGGGTGCCTGCAGACTCGCTGGCAGCGGTCCTGGAGGAGGTTCGAGGGGGCCGGTGGGACGGGCTGTCAGTCACCATTCCGCACAAGCAGAACGCGCTCGTGCTCGCAGATCGCTCCGACCCGCAGGCCGTGCGCACGGGTGCGGCGAATTGCCTCGTTCGCGGACCCAAAGGCCGGCTGGTGGCCCACAACACCGACGTCGAGGGCATCGTGAACGCGCTGGACCACCATGAGGTGTCGCTCGGGGGCGCGCGCGTGCTTCTCCTCGGGGCCGGGGGGGCAGCCAGGGCTGCGGCCGCCGCCGCCCGGGAGGAGGGCGCCCGGTTGTGGATCGCCAACCGGCACCCCACCAGGGCGATGGAGCTGGCGAGCGCGTTCGATGGAGAGGCGGTCCCGCTGACGGGCGACGCGCTCGCCCCGCTCCTTCCGATCGTCGATGTCGTGCTCCAGGCGACCTCGGTCGGTCTCGACGCGCCGGAGGACTCCCCGCTGCCCCCGGGCTGCGTGCTACACGACCGGCTGACGGTCATGGACATGGTCTACCGCCCGCTGCGGACGCGTCTGCTGCGGGATGCAGAACGGGCAGGAGCGCGCACCGTGGATGGGCTCTGGATGCTGGTCTTCCAGGGGCTCGCCGCGCTCCGTCTCTGGACGGGCGTCGAGGTCGGCCCCGACGTCGCGCCTGCGCTGCATGCGCACCTCGTGGAGGCGGGATGACGCTCCGGCGGCTCCGGGCGCTCACCGCCGGCGAGAGCCATGGTCCGGCGCTCCTCGGCATCCTGGAGGGCCTTCCGGCGGGGCTCCCGCTCACCGTGGCGCTCATCGACCGCGACCTCGCTCGCCGACAGAAGGGCTACGGGCGGGGTGGGCGGATGCGCATCGAGCAGGACGTGGCGGAGATCCTCTCCGGCGTCCGCTTCGGCGAGACGCTCGGGTCTCCGCTGGGCCTGCTGATCGAGAACCGGGACTGGGAGAACTGGACCGAACGGATGAGCCCCGCGCCTGGCGGACCCGACCCGCGGCCGGTCCAGGTGCCACGCCCGGGGCACACCGACCTCGCAGGCGCGCTGAAGTACGGGCGCACGGCGGATCTCCGCGACATCCTGGAGCGGGCCTCGGCGCGCGAGACCGCGATGCGGGTGGGGCTCGGGGCCGCGGCGCGGGCGCTCCTCCGCGAGCTCGGCATCCAGGTGGGGAGCTACGTGCGGAGCATCGGCCCCGCCGAGGCCGACGCCGCCCAGGACGTCGCGCCCGAGCTGCTGCGCGAGGACGCCGAGGCCCTGGCACTCCGGGCCGACGAGACCGAGACCCGCGCCCTGACGCCCGCCGGCTCCGACCGGCTGGTGGAGGCGATCAAGGAGGCGCAGCGCCGCCGGGACACCGTGGGCGGGGTGATCGAGGTGGTGGCCACCGGCGTTCCGCCGGGCCTCGGCTCGCACGTCCAGGCGGACCGGAAGCTCGATGGTCGGCTCGGAGGGGCGCTCCTCTCCATCCAGGCCATCAAGGCGGTGGAGATCGGCGACGGGGTTCGCGGTGGCCGCGCCTACGGCAGCGAGACCCACGACCCCATCGTCCTCTCCGGCGATCGCCTCGCCCGCACCAGCAACCACGCCGGCGGGCTGGAGGGCGGCATCACCAATGGCGAGCCGGTGGTGCTTCGGGCAGTGATGAAGCCCATCGCCACCGTGCCCGCGGCGCTGCCGTCGGTCCACCTGGGCTCGCTGGAGCTGGTCCCGGCGCACGTCGAGCGGAGCGACACCTGCGCCGTCCCGGCCGCGGGCGTGGTCACCGAGGCGGTCCTAGCGCTCGCGCTGGCCGATGCGCTGCTCGAGGCGCTCGGTGGAGACACGATGGATGCGCTCCGGCCGGCGTTCGCCCGGCTGCGGCTCTCCGCGCGCACCCGCCCGGGCCACGTCTGGCTGGTGGGGCCCATGGGCTCGGGGAAGACGGAGGCCGGTCGCCGTCTCTCGGTGCTGCTCGGTCTGCCCTTCGTCGACCTGGACGCGATCGTGGAGCAGCGCGCCGGGAAGCCGGTGGCGGAGGTGTTCCGCACCGAGGGCGAGCCGCGCTTCCGGGCGCTCGAGGCGGAGGCGGTGGGCTCGGCGGCGAAGGGGCCGGCGGCCGTCGTCGCCACCGGCGGCGGGGTGGTGCTGGGCGATGCCGCGTGGCGGGCGATGCGGAGCAGCGGGGTGGTGCTGGGCCTCACCGCCCGGAAGGAGACGCTCCTCGCGCGGCTGGAGAGCCAGACCGCGCACCGGCCACTGCTGGCGGGGGACGCCGGCGCCGCGCTCGACGCGCTCCTCCGGGAGCGGCGTCATCTGTACCGCCGTGCCGACCTGACGCTCGACACCGAGGGCCTCGGCCCGGACGGTGTGGCGGGCGCGCTGGTCGGCCTGCTTCGCTCCCTGCAGGGGCCGCTGACCCGACCGGGGGCGGCACCGTGAGGGTGACCGTCCAGTCCCGTTCCGGAGCGTACTTCGTCGACATCGGTCCGGGGCTGCTCGCGGGCCTCGCCGCGGACCCCGAGGGCGCGGGGCTGACCGGCCGCGTGGCGGTGGTGACCGACGCGAACGTCCGCCCGCTCTGGGGCGACCGGCTGCGGGCCGACCTCGCACGCGCCGGGCTGGACCCGGTGCTGCTCGAGGTTCCGCCGGGCGAGGGCAGCAAGACCCTGGCCCAGGCCGACGCGCTCTGGACCAGGCTCATCGAGTCCGGGGTCGGTCGCGGGGACACGGTGCTCGCGCTCGGGGGAGGCGTGGTCGGGGACCTCGCCGGCTTCGTGGCGGCGACGTTCCACCGGGGGCTACGGCTCCTCCATGCGCCCACGACGTTGCTCGCGCAGGTCGACTCGTCCATCGGCGGAAAGGTGGCGATCGACCACCGGCTGGGGAAGAACCTCATCGGGGCCTTTCATCCACCGGTCAGGGTGCTGTCCGACGTCTCCACCTTGAGGACCCTGCCGGCTCGCGAGCGCTGGAACGGGCTGGCGGAGGTGGTGAAGACCGCGCTGGTGCTCGACGGCGAGCTGTTCGACGAGCTGGAGACGGCGCTCCCGGCGCTGGGGGGAGGTCGGACCGACGACGAGGGCTGGGCGGGGGTGGTGGGGCGCACGGCGGCGCTGAAGGCCCGGCTGGTGTCGGAGGACGAGCTCGAGCGCGGGCCGCGGATGCTCCTGAACTTCGGGCACACCGTCGGCCATGCGCTCGAGGCGGCGACCGGACACGGGCCCCTGAGCCACGGCGAGGCGGTGGTGGTGGGGATGCGGGCGGCGGTCGCGGTCTCCGAGCGCCTCGGCCGGCTCGGGGACGGGCACGCGAGACGCATCGAGGCGATGCTGGCGCAATTCCCGCGGCCTCCAGCGGTGAGCCGTCCGGAACGCGCCCAGGTCCGGGCGGCGCTCGACCGGGACAAGAAGGCGAACGCGGGGAGGATCCGCTATGTCGTCCTGGAGAGCATCGGGCGGGGCGCGGTGGAGCCGGCGCTCTCCGAGGAGCTGCTCGGGTACGCCATCGACCGGGCGCTGGAGTCGCTCTGATGCGGGTGCTGGTGCTGCACGGTCCCAACCTGAACCTGCTCGGGGAGCGGGAACCAGAAGTGTACGGGCGAGCGACGCTGGAGGAGATCGACGCGCGGATCGGCGAGCGGGCGCAGCACCTCGAGGCAGAGGTGCGGACGTTCCAGAGCAACCACGAGGGTGCGCTGATCGACCGTCTGCACGCCGAGCGGCGCTGGGCGGACGGCGTCCTGTTCAACCCCGCCGCGCTGACCCACTACGCCTGGTCGCTGCGGGACGCGGTGGCGGCGGTGTCGCTGCCCTGCATCGAGGTGCACCTGTCGGACGTCAGCAAGCGCGAGGAGTGGCGACGGGTGAGCGTGCTCGAGGACGTGCGCGCCGCGCTGTGTGCCGGTCGCGGGCTGGACTCGTACCTCGAGGCGCTCGAGCTGCTGCTGGAGATCGCGCCCGGGCCCGAACGGGACGCGCAGGGGACCGCTGCGCTCCTCGCCGAGCGGCTGGCCCATCCCGAGGAGCGCGGGGTGCTCGCCCGCGAGCTGGCGCAGATCATCCGTCGCTCGGGTCGGTTCCGCTGGGTGGGGCTCTACGATGTCGGGCCAAGCGAGGTGGAGGTCCGCGGCTGGGCGGGACCCGCGGCCCCGGCGCATCCCAGGTTCGCCCGGGGGGATGGGCTGACCGGCGCCGCGGTGCTCGGCGGACGGCCGGTGATCTCCCAGGACGTGCGGGGTGACACCCGGCACCTGGCGACGCTGGAGGGCACGCGGGCGGAGGCCATCTTCCCGGTCATCGGGCCGTCCGGCGTGGTGGGGACGCTGGGCGTGGAGAGCGGGAATGCCCAGGCCTTCACCGCCGAGCGCGTTCGCTGGCTCGAGCGCTGCGTCGAGGCCCTGGCTCCCTTCTGGCCGGGCCGGGCGGGGTCCGCGGGGCGATGATCCACGGCATCAGCCATCGCGGACCGAGTGCACGGCGTCGGCGAGCGAGCGGACCAGCGCAACCGGGCCATCCGTCTTTCCGCCGGAGCGGGCGATCTCGGCGACCAGAGCGCTCCCTACCACGACGCCATCGGCATGGGCGGCGAGCGCGCGGGCCTGCTCGGGCACGGAGATCCCGAAGCCGACGGCGACCGGTGCCTTGCTCGCCGCGCGGACCGCGTCGAGCCGGGCAGGGAGATCGGGGGGGAGCGTCGTCCGGGCACCGGTGACCCCGGTGATGCTCACGAAATAGAGGAAGCCGCGGGTGCGGCTCCCGATGGTGCGAAGCCGGTCGGGTGGGGTGGTCGGGGCGGCGAGGAGCACGAGCGAGAGGCCTTTCGCGGCGGCGGGGTCGCCGAGCGCGCCCGACTCCTCGAGCGGCAAGTCGGGAACGATGAAGCCGTCGACGCCGACCTCGGCCGAGCGGGCGACGAACGCCTCCACACCCATCCGCACGATGGGATTCAGGTAGCCCATCAGCACCAGCGGGACCGCGCAGCCCTGGCGGCGAAGGCGTGCCACGAGGTCGAGGATGCCGGTCAACGTGGTTCCGGAGCGCAGCGCGCGTTCAGCCGCGAGCTGGATGGTCGGACCGTCGGCGAGCGGATCCGAGAACGGCACACCGAGCTCGATGACGTCGGCCCCTGCCTCGGCGAGCGCCGGGACGAGCCGCCCAGTCGCGGCCAGGTCCGGATCTCCGGCGCAGAGGTAGACGATCAACGACTTGCGGTTCGCCGCCCGGGCCGCCTGGAAATGGCGCTCGAGGCGGTTCGTCACGTCCGGGCCCCGGGCGTCCGCTTCTCGATCTCCGCGAGCACGTGCAGTAGGTCCTTGTCCCCGCGGCCCGACAGATTGACCAGCAACCGCCTCCCTCGCCCGAGCTCCCGAGCCACGTCGCGGGCCCGGGCCAGTGCGTGGGCGGTCTCCAGCGCCGGGAGGATTCCCTCGAGCCGGCAGCACTCTTGAAGCGCGGCCAGGGCCTCGTCGTCGGTCGCGGTCCGGACGTCGAGCCGGCCGGTGTCGCGCAGGTACGCGAGCTCCGGGCCCACGCCGGGGTAGTCGAGGCCGGCGCTCACCGAGTGCGCCTCGGCGACCTGGCCGTCGTCCGTCTGGAGCACCGAGCTGGCGCTTCCATGAAGGACCCCGAACTTGCCGGCGGTCAGCGAGGCCCCGTGCTTGCCGGTGCCGAGGCCCTCACCGCCGGCCTCGACCGCGACCAGCCGCACCGAGGCGTCGCCGAGGAACGCGGTGAACGCGCCCATGGCGTTGGAGCCGCCACCCACGCAGGCCACCACCGCGTCGGGCAGGGTGCCGAGGCGCTCCATCCACTGCGCGCGTGCCTCGTCGCCGATGACGCGCTGAAGGTCCCGAACCAGGCTCGGGTAGGGGTGCGGACCGGCGACGCTCCCGATGAGGTAGAAGGTGGTCTCCACGTTCGTCACCCAGTCGCGGATCGCCTCGTTCATCGCGTCCTTGAGCGTCCGGCTGCCGCTCTCCACCGGGCGCACGGTGGCCCCGAAGAGCTGCATCCGCTGCACGTTCGGCGCCTGGCGGCGGACGTCCTCGGCGCCCATGAAGACCTCGCACGGCAACCCCGCCCGGGCGCACGCCGCCGCGGTGGCCACCCCGTGCTGGCCGGCGCCGGTCTCGGCGATGATCCGCCTCTTCCCCATCCGCACGGCGAGCCGCACCTGGCCCACGGTGTTGTTCACCTTGTGGGCGCCGGTGTGGAGCAGGTCCTCGCGCTTGAGCCACACCTTGGCGCCGCCGAACGCCTCGGTGAGCCTGGCCGCGAAGGTCAGCGGGGTGGGGCGGCCGGCCCAGTCGCGGAGGTCCGCGGCCACCGCGGCCCGGTACGCCGGGTCCTCCCGGGCCTCGGCCCAGGCCCGGGCGAGCTCGTCGAGCGCCGGGATGAGCGTCTCGGGCACGTAGCGGCCGCCGTACCGACCGAACCGACCTGCCTGCTGCTCCGCTTGACTCATCGCTCCTCCGCCGCCCGCACCGCGGCCACGAAGGCCCCGAGCAGGGCCAGGTCCTTGACCCCGGGGCTCGACTCCACGCCCGAGGCAACGTCGACCCCGCCCGGCGCCGCCCGGCGGATCGCCTCGCCCACGTTGGCAGGCGACAGGCCACCCGCCACCCAGAAGGGCACCCCGAACCTCCGCGCGTCCCGGGCGAGCGACCAGTCGAAGCTGCGCCCCGAGCCTCCGAACCCATCCACTCTCGCGTCCAGCAGCAGCTCGGCTGCGCGCGCCGACACGCTCCGGGGCAGCGAGGACGCGATGCGCAGCACCTGCCACACCGGAGCGCCCACGTCCCCGTAGTCCGCCGGGTCCTCGTCGCCGTGAAGCTGGACCGCCCCGAGGCCCACCCTTGCCACGGTGGCGCGCACCTCGGCGGGCGAGGCGCGCACGAACACCCCGACCCTCAGGACCCCGGAGGGAAGCGCCTCGGCGATCTCCGCCGCCCGGTCGAGCGCGACCCGCCGCTTGCTCCCCGCCCAGAAGTTGAACCCCAGCACCTCCACGCCCGCCTCGACCGAGGCCAACGCGTCCTCGAGCCGGGTGATGCCGCAGACCTTGACCCGGGTCCTCACGCCGCGTCCACCAGGGCCCGCACGGCCGCCGCCGGATCCGCCGCCCGCATCACGCTCTCGCCCACCAGCGCCGCGCCGGCGCCCGCGGCCGCCACCCGGCGGACGTCCTCCCCGGTGCGGAGTCCGCTCTCGGCGACCAGGATCCGCCCGGCCCGGGCGAGCGACGGAGCGAGTCGCTCGAACCGTCCCTCGTCGACCTCGAGCGTCTCGAGGTCCCGCGCGTTCACCCCGACCAAGGTGGCGCCCAGGGCGTCGGGGGCCTCCAGCTCGAACGGCTGGACCAGCTCGAGCAGCACGTCCAGCCCGAGGTCGCGGGCCGTGGACCAGAGCTCGCGCAGACGCGCCGGCTCGAGCGCCCCGGCGATGAGGAGGACCGCGTCGGCGCCGGCCTCGGCCGCTTCGGCGACCATGTGCGGCTCGACCACGAAGTCCTTCCGGAGCAGCGGAACGTCGACCGCCGACCGGACTGCACGGAGGTCGTCGAGAGAGCCCCCGAAGCGGTGAGCCTCGGTGAGCACGCTCACGCACCGAGCCCCGCCCTCGACGTAGGCCCGCGCTTGCGCCGGCGCGTCGACCGCGCGGATGGCGCCGGCGGACGGGGAGGCCCGCTTCACCTCGCAGATGAGCGGGAACCCTCGGCCGCCGCGGAGCGCAGCCTCGAAGCGCGGAGCCCGGCGCGGCCCGCTCGCCACCTCGGCGAGCAGCCGCGGGCGCTCGCGCATCCGCCGGGCGCACTCCTCGCGGGCGGTCGCCACCAGCCGGGCCAGCACGCCGCGGGGTGGCCGCCAGGCGCGGGCGTCGGCGCCCCCGGAGCTCACGCCGTCACGCCCGTCCGGGTCAGGGCCACCAGGCGCTCCAGCCGGGTGCGTGCCGCCCCGGAATCGATGCTCTCCGCGGCCCGGAGCACGCCCTCGGCCAGCGTCTCCACGGCGTCCGCGACCCACAGCGCCGCCCCCGCGTTCAGGAGCACCGCGTCTCGCACCGGGCCGTCGTGCCCGTCGAGGAGCCCCATGAGGAGCCGCGCGTTGTCCTCGGGCGAGCCGCCCCGGAGGGCGCCGCCGGCCACCGGCTTCAGCCCGCCGTCCTCGGGCCGGAGGACGACCTCGCGGACCTGACCGGCCTCGACCCAGGCGGCACGGGTGGGTCCGCTCGGGGAGATCTCGTCGAGCCCCTCGAGACCGTGGACGACCAGTGCGCGCTCCGTCCCGAGCCGGGCCAGGGTCTCGGCCACCACCGGCACGAGCGAGGCCGCGTAGACGCCCAGCAGCTGGCGTGGCGCGCGCGCCGGGTTGGCGAGCGGGCCGAGCAGGTTGAAGACGCTGCGCACGCCCACCTCGCGCCTCACCTGCCCGACGTGCCGCATGGCCCCGTGCAGCGCCGGTGCGTAGAGGAAGCCGATCCGCACCTCGGCCAGGCAGCGCTCGATGACCTCGACCGGCGCGTCCACCCGGACACCGCAGGCGGTGAGGAGATCCGCGCTCCCGCTCTGGGAGGAGACACTGCGGTTGCCGTGCTTGGCGACGGTGACGCCCGCCCCGGCGACAACCAGCGCGGCGGCGGTGGAGATGTTGAACGTCCCGGCGCCGTCGCCGCCCGTTCCACAGGTATCCAGGACCACCCTGCCCGGCGGGAGGCGGACCGGCGTCGCCCGGCGCCGCATCACGGCGGCCGCGGCGGCGATCTCCGCCGGGGTCTCGCCCTTCATCCGGAACGCGACGAGGAAGGCGCCCATCTGCGCCGGGGTGGCCTCGCCCTGGAAGATGGATTCGAAGGCAGCCTCGACCTCGGCGACAGTGAGGTCCACCCGGTCCACCAGCTTCTGGAGGACTGCCTTCATGGACCGAGTCGCCCCTCGAGGAAGTTCCGGAGCAGCGCGGGGCCGTCCGGGGTGAGGACGCTCTCCGGATGGAACTGCACGCCCACCGTGGGGTGGGTGCGGTGGCGAAGCGCCATCACCTCGCCGTCGTCGGTGGAGACGGCGGTGACCTCGAGCACCTCCGGCAAAGTGCTCCGCTCGACCACCAGGGAGTGGTAGCGACCGACCGGAAGCGGCCGTGGCAGGCCCGAGAAGAGCCCTCGGCCCTGGTGCGACACGGGCGAGGTCTTCCCGTGCACCACCCGGCCCGCGCGCCGCACCACGCCGCCGAAGGCCGCGCCGATGGACTGGTGGCCGAGGCAGACCCCGAGGATGGGCACCTTGCCGCTGAGCGCCTGGATCAGCGGGACCGAGATGCCGGCCTCGGCCGGTGTGCAGGGGCCGGGGCTGAGGACCACCGCCTCGGGGGTCATCGCCCGGACGTCGGCGACGGAGATCTCGTCGTTCCGGTGGACCTCCACCTCGGCCCCCAGCGACTGGAACGCCTGGACCAGGTTGAAGGTGAACGAGTCGTAGTTGTCGACGACGAGGATCACGGCCCCGCCTCGTCTCCAGCGATGGCCACCAGGGCGGCCCGGAGCTTGTGCCCCGTCTCCTGGTACTCGGCCTCGGGCGTGCTGTCGTGGACGATGCCCGCGCCGGCCTGGAATCGCAGCCGCCGTCCACTCAGGGCGACGGCGCGGATGACGATGGCCAGGTCCATGTCCCCGTCGAACCCGACGTATCCGGCGGCGCCGGCGTAGGGTCCGCGCGAGACCGGCTCCAGCTCGTCGATGATCTCCAGCGCCCGCACCTTCGGCGCACCGCTGACGGTGCCGGCCGGGAAAGCCGCGGCGACCACATCCCAGGCGTCGAGTCCCGGGTCGAGCGTGCCCGAGACCTGACTGACCATGTGCATCACGTGGCTGTAGCGCTCGATGACCTCGCGTTCCTCGACCTTCACCGTGCCCGGGCGGCTGACCCGGCCCACGTCGTTCCGTCCGAGGTCCACCAGCATCACGTGCTCGGCCCTCTCCTTGGGGTCCGCCTTCAGCTCGGCTTCGAGCGCCGCGTCCTCCGCGGGCGTCGCCCCGCGCTTCCGGGTGCCGGCGATGGGGCGCACCGTGACCGTCTCGCCCGAGAGCCGGACCAGGAGCTCGGGGGAGGCGCCGGCCAGGGCCCGGTCGCCGAACCGGAGGAAGAAGAGGTAGGGGGTGGGGGAGACGCGGCGGAGCGCGCGGTAGAGCTCGAACGGGTCGCCCTGGTAGTCGGCCGAGAGCCGGCGCGAGAGCACCACCTGGTAGCAGTCGCCGGCGGCGATGTACTCGCGGGCGCGCGCCACGGCCGCCTCGAAGCCGGCGCGCCCCCAGCCGTCCTCGAGGCCGCCGAGTGCCGGGGCCGGGCCCGGAGGGGGCAGCGGGCGCTGCAGAGCCTCGGCAAGGGCGTCCGCGCGCTCCATCGCCGCCCGGTACGCCGCCTCGACGCTCCCGTGGAGCGGCAGGTGCACCGAGGCCCAGATGCGAAGCCGGTGGCTCAGATTGTCGAACACGGCACAGCGGTCGACCAGCATCCACTCGCCATCCGGGAAATCCGGGTCCGGCCCGTGGCGCTGGGGGACACGCGGCTCGAACCACCGGACGGCGCCGTGGCCGAGGTAACCCACCAGCCCGCCGACGAAGGGTGGGGCGCCCTCGGGCCGGGCGAACTCGAACGGCTCCAGCAGCTCGCGCAGGGCGTCCAGCGGCGGCAGCTGGTCCTCGAAGGTGCGCGACCCGGCCTGCTCGAGCACCACGCCATCCGGCCCCTGGCGCACGAGCGCGATGGGCTCGTCGCCGAGGAAGGAATACCGACCCCAGCGCTCACCGCCCTGCACCGACTCGAGCAGGAACGCGTGCGACGGGGTGGGCAGCTTGAGGAACGCGCTGACCGGCGTCTCGGTGTCCCCCGGAAGCTCGCGCCACACCGGCACGAGGTTCCCGCGGGCAGCGAGTCGCTCGAAGCTGGCCAGGCTCATCCGGGTGTCACGCATCGGCGGGGACCCTAGCGCACTCGCGCTGGACCCTGTCGGACGGGACACGCGCGCGGGGGAGGGTTGCGGGGGGAGCGGTCCCCTCGGGAGGCTCGGTCGGCGGGCGCCGGCGCAGCTCGTTCGCTCGCCTGGACGGCAGGCCCGAACGTCGGCGCGCGCGGGCATGGACGCCAGCCTGCGTTCGGCGTCAGCGGACGTGATCCTGAAACGGGCTTCGCGAAGCCGGATGGAACGGCCAACACGGGCAGGGCGACCCCCCCTGCGTCCGGGACCGTTCCGAGATGCTTCGCAGACCGCTGCCAGCTCAGGCGAAACACCGACGTGGATGACCGCGGTGGCTCCCCGGAACGAGGCCGCGCAGGCCGATCGGAGCCGATTGCCGGGCGCCCCGGTCAGGCCTTCTCCAGCTCCTCGATCGACTTCTTCGGATCCAGCCAGGTCGCGAACTTGTGGGTCAGGTACCTCTTCGCCTGGCCCCGGAGGAGCAGCCCCGGGTCGGTGGCCTCGCCGCCCACCGTCTTGTCGGTGACCCGGAGCGTGGCGTCGAGGTGGATGCCCAACACCTTGCCGTGGAGCTTCGCCTCGTCGCCGGCCCACGTGGCCTGGATGCCGTGCTGGGCCCAGTGCGCGGTGAGATGCTCCATCCTCTTCTTCGCCTCGGCGCGCGAGAGCGTGTGCGGAACCTGGAAGTCGATCTTGCCCATCGTCGTTCAGACTCCTTCCGAGCCAGCAGGGGACGGCCTCCGTCGCTTCGGGAGCTTCACCCGCTCCGCCTCCGGGCCACCGTACCGGGTCAGGTAGGCCCCGAGGTCGACTTTCTCCGCGGTCCGGAGCGAGCTCATCGGCCGAACCTTGCCGATGACCGGCCGTTCCTGGAAGGGCCTGTCGTGAAGCCCGAGCACCCACATGAAGTTGGCCACGCTGACCGCGTCCCGTCCGTCGAGCGCGTAACGATCGTTGAGGTGGGCGAGCCGGCCGAGGGCCTCGTCGGGCGAGGGGCTCCACTCGAGGATCTTCTTTCCCCAGAGCATCCGGAGGTAGCCGTGGATGCGCCCCTCCTCGCGGAGCTCGCGCTGGGCGGCGTTCCACAGGGGGTCGGCGGTCTCCCCCCGGTCCAGCTGCTCGAGCGTGTAGGTGTGCTCGCGCCGATCCCTCGCGTGGGCGGTCAGCGTCTCCTGCGCCCAGCGGGGCAGGGAGGTGAAGAGCAGCTGGGCGTGGACCGGGGTGTGGAGGCAGTAGTTGAAGCCGAGCTCCCGACGCACCAGCAGCTCCTCGAGGAACGACTGGACGCCGGGCTGGTCCGGCCCGTGCGCCTCGATGCAGGCCCGGGCCACCTCCCCGGCGAAGAGCAGGCCCCAGTGGAGGGCAGGGGAGACGCCGGACTGGCCGCGTTGCCCGGGCGCGTTGCGGGCCTCATCGAACCGGGTGACCTGCCCGCCGACGAAGACCCGCAGCGACTCGAGCGCGGCGGTCCGTCCTCCTGGACGGTTCCTCACCGGGGACACCGAGTGGTCGATGTCGAAGGCGTCCAGCTGGCCGACGAGCCGCCCGGGGGACGTCTCGGGGGCGAAGCCCGGGTCGACCCTGTCCGCGGCCCGGGCGTGCGCGGGCTCGGGTCCGGCGGGGAGCTCGCCGAGGTACTCGGGCCAGAGCTTCCGCAGCTTCGGGCGGAGCGTGTAGGCCCCCACCTGCCTCTCGGGGATGCGCTGCATGGGCACGACGCAGGAGGCGTCGACGGCAAGGAGCGGCACGTCCAGCGCCCTGGCCGCCCCGCGCAGGTGACCGGGGATGATGAACGAGGGGAACCAGTCCGAGACCACCGCCGCGGCCCGCCGGCCGAGCTGGGCCAGCCGGGGGGCGTGGGCGCGGGTGTTCCGGGGCAGCTCGATCCAGCAGGGGATGCCGCGGGCCCGCATCGCCGCGCCGAGCTCGTCGAGGCCCTGGAGGACGAAGGCGTGCAGCCGGTCGGAGGCATGGGGGTAGTCCGGCCGGAGCGCGTGGTAGCAGATGACCGGGAGCCGGAGCCTGTTCCCCAGGGCGATCGCCGCCTGGAGCGCGTGGTTGTACGGCACGCGCTGGTTCACCATGCACCAGTACAGGACGTACTCGCCCCGCGATGGCAGGGGAGCGTCGCGGACGACGCGGATCCGGGCGGGGTCGACGCCGATCTCGGTCCAGGAGAAGCCGGTGGGCATGGGGCGCCTGTTTAATGCCCCGGGTATGCTCCCCGCGGTAGAACGGAGCGAACAGTCATGGCCTTTCCAATCCACCGTCCCCGGCGACTGCGCCGCACCGAGGCGCTCCGGCGCATGGTGCGCGAGACGGAGCTCCGCTCCTCCGACTTCATCTATCCGCTCTTCGTGGTGGAGGGCCGGGGCGTCAGGAAGCCGGTGCCCTCCATGCCGGGCATCGACAACCTCTCGGTGGACCTGGCGGTGGAGGAGGCGAAGCGCGCCCGGTCCGTGGGCGTGCCGTCGGTCATCCTCTTCGGCATCCCCGGCCACAAGGACCCCCGCGGCACCGGCGCCTGGGCGGAGGACGGCATCGTCCAGAAGGCGCTCCGCGAGCTCAAGAGTGCGGTCCCCGAGCTCCAGCTGATCGCCGACGTGTGCCTGTGCGAGTACACCGACCACGGCCACTGCGGCGTCATCCACGGCGGCGAGGTGGACAACGACCAGAGCCTCCCCCTTCTCGCCCAGATGGCGGTGTCCTGCGCGAAGGCCGGGGCGGACATCGTCGCCCCCTCGGACATGATGGACGGGCGGGTGGCGGCCATCCGCGCAGCGCTCGACGGGTCCGGGCTCGCCCGGACGCCCATCCTCAGCTACGCGGCGAAGTACGCCTCCGGCTTCTATGGGCCGTTCCGCGAGGCGGCCCAGAGCACGCCCCAGTTCGGCGACCGGCGCGGTTACCAGATGGACCCGGGCAACGTCCGCGAGGCGCTCAAGGAGACGGCGCTGGACCTGGATGAGGGCGCGGACCTGGTGATGGTGAAGCCCGCGCTCAGCTACCTGGACGTCATCGCCAAGGTGAAGGAGCGGTTCGATGTCCCCGTCGCCGCGTACAACGTGTCCGGTGAGTACGCGATGGTGAAGGCGGCGGCCGCCAATGGCTGGATCGACGGGCAGCGGGTGATGATGGAGGTCCTCACGTCCATCAAGCGCGCCGGCGCTGACCTCATCCTCACCTACCATGCGGTGGAAGCCGCCGAGCTGCTGGCCTCGTGAGCCGCGCGCGGAAGGGCAGGGGCAGGAGCTCCGGGAAGCCTCCACCCCGGTCGACGGTGCTTCACTACAAGGTGGTGGAGCTCTCCACCGTCGATGAGGGCAGCCTCGAGCACACGGTGAACGTCTGGGTGCGGCAGGGATGGGCGCTGGAGAACGTGCAGTTCGCGATGCGCGAATCCTCCAAGCGCCCGGCGATGGCCTTCGTCTTCTTCACCCGCGCCGGGGAGGCGACCGCGGCCGAGGCGGCGCGGGCCGCGGAGACGAAGGCCGAGGCTCGGGTCGAGGACGCCTGGAGCCGGCTGTCGGCGCTGGCCGCGGAGGGAGAGGAACCATGAGCCGGCTGCGGGCACCCTTCGGCACGCCGAACTTGCAGCTCGTCCCCGAGGACGGCATCCCCGAGTCGCCCTACCCGCGCTGCTCGCTCCTGCTCCGGGGGATGGCGCGCCTGGCGGACGTGGGCCTGGCCTGGGCCCTGGCGCTCGCCGCAGGCCGGGCAGGGCTGGTGGTGGCCCTTCTCTACCTCCTGCTGGCCGACGGCATCTTCCACGGCCAGAGCGTGGGCAAGCGCATCTTCGGGGTGAAGGCGGTGTTCCTCCCGATGCGGACCGACGCGCGCTTCAGGGACAGCACCCTGCGGAATGCGCCGCTGGCGCTCATCCTGTTGCTCCGGATGATGCCCGAGCCGCTCGGGCTGCGCGCCGGGCTGGCGGGCGGGGTGGTCATCGCCGGGGTCGAGGCGTGGAAGGCGGTCCGTGACCCGCTGGGCCGCCGGCTGGGCGACGTGTGGGCGCAGACCCAGGTGGTGGATGGAAAGGTCGTGTCCGGCTCGCAGGCCCTGGCCCGGGCGCAGGGCGTGCCGGTGGGACCGGAGCGCTGGATGACCGGGACCGCCGACCGGTCCGACTGCTCGGAAGGACGCTGAACGCCGTGCGCATCGCGCTGACCTACAACCTCCGCCTCTCCGATTCGGAGGAGGAAGCCGAGTTCGACACCCAGCAGACCGTGGACGCGCTCGCCGGCGCCATCGACCGGCTTGGCCACCGGCTGGAGCGCTTCGAGGTCTCGGGTCCTGCCTCCCGGACGGTGGCCCGGCTCGAGGCCTACTCGCCGGATCTCATCTTCAACACCGCCGAGGGCAGGCGCGGGCGCTTCCGCGAGGCGTTCTACCCCGCGCTCTTCGACGAGCTGGGGTTCCCCTACACTGGCAGCGACGCGTATGCGCTGGCGGTCACCCTGGACAAGCAGCTCACCAAGCTCATCCTCCGCGACCACGACATCCGCACGCCCGGGTGGCAGTACATCGAGAAGCTCGACGAGCTGAAGGCGGCGGCCCTGCGCTTCCCGATCATCGTCAAGCCGAACTTCGAGGGAAGCAGCAAGGGCATCACCCAGGACTCGGTGGCGGAGACGGTGGCCGAGCTGGAGGAGAAGGTTCGCCATGCCCTCGAGCGCTACCCGGCGGGCATCCTGGTCGAGGAGTACATCTCCGGGCGCGACCTGACCGTCCCGTACCTCGCCGCGGTGGAGAACGACTACGATGGCGTGCTCGCCCCGGTGGAGTACGTCATCGACCCGGAGATCTCCCGCCAGCGCCGCTATGCCATCTACGACTACGCGCTGAAGACCTCCGAGGACAAGGCGGTGACCGTGAAGGCCCCGGCCTCCATCCCGACGGCCATCGCCGACGAGCTCCGGCGCACCGCCCAGACGGTGTTCCGGCTGACCGACTGCCGTGACCTGGGACGGATCGACTTCCGGCTCAGCGACGCTGGCGTCCCGTACTTCCTGGAGATCAACGCGCTGCCCTCGCTCGAGCCGGGCGCCGGCATCTACGCCGCCGCGGAGCTGGAGGGGCTGCACTTCGACGCGGTGATCGGCTCGGTCATCCAGGCCGCGGCGCGCCGCTACGGCATCAAGGACGGCCCGCGCCGGCAGGGGAAGCCTCCGCGGAAGACCGGGCCCTTGCGCGTCGGGTTCGCCTACAACGTCAAGCGGATCAAGCCCACCGCCGACGCGGTGGAGGACTCCGAGGCCGAGTACGACAGCCCGAGCACGCTCCAGGCCATCCGCGAGGCCATCGCCTCCTGGGGGCACGAGGTGATCGACCTCGAGGCGAACCAGGAGCTCCCGACGGTCCTCGCGGTCACCCCGCTGGACCTGGTCTTCAACATCGCCGAGGGGTTCAAGGGCCGGAACCGCGAGGCCCAGATTCCCTCGCTCCTCGAGCTGCTCGACATCCCGTACACCGGCAGCGACCCGGCGACGCTCTCGCTGGCGCTGGACAAGGCGCTGGCCAAGAAGATCGTCCGGCAGCACGGCATCCACACCCCCAACTTCCAGATCTTCACCACCGGCAAGGAGCGGCTGAATCGCGAGTTCACCGAGTTCCCGCTGATGGTGAAGCCCGTGGCCGAGGGCTCGAGCAAGGGCGTGGTGAGCAAGAGCGTGGTCCAGAACGAGGCCGAGCTCCGCGACGTGGTGCGGGAGATGGTGAGCAAGTACCAGCAGCCGGCGCTGGTGGAGGAGTACATCCGGGGCCGCGAGTTCACCGTGGGCCTGCTCGGCGAGCGGCGGCCGCGGGTGCTCCCGCCGATGGAGATCGTCTTCGTCGACACCGAGGAGGAGAACCCGGTCTACAGCTTCCAGCACAAGCTCGACTGGAACGATCGCATCCGCTACGACGTGCCGGCCAAGCTCGAGCCCAACCAGATCGAGAGGCTGCGCACCGCGGCGCGCGGGGCGTTCATGGCGCTGGGGTGCCGGGACGTGGCCCGCATCGACTTCCGGATGGACGGCCGCGGGCGGTTCTACTTCCTCGAGTGCAACCCGCTGCCCGGGCTGACCCCGGGGTGGAGCGACCTGGTCCTCATCGCCAAGGGCGCGGGCATGGACTACCGGACGCTCATCGGGGAGATCCTCAGCGGGGCCATTCGCCGCTACAAGGAGCGTGAGCAGTCGCGCCGGGCGGCCGACGTGCCCGCCCAGGCCAACGGCAACGGGAGCGGCGGCCACGGCGAGCTGCCCGGCCCCGAGCTGCGCGAGGGCAAGGGGTGAGCCCGGTGACCCGGGCAAAGGCCCGCCCGCCGCCGAGACGCCCGGCGGTGGAGAAGAAGCGAGGCCGCTACCACCACGGCGATCTTCGCCGCGCGCTGCTCGACGCCGCGCTGGAGGTGCTCTCGCGCGAGGGGGCGAGCGCGCTGACCCTGCGCGAGGTGGCGCGCCGGGCCGGGGTCACCCACGCCGCACCCTACCGCCACTTCACCGACAAGCAGGCGCTGCTGGCGGCGGTGGCCGAGGAGGGGTTCCGGATGCTCGCGGCCGAGATGGCGAGCGGGGCCGCGGCGCACCCCGACGATCCCGGCCGCGGGCTCCAGGCGATCGGTACCGCCTACGTGCGCTTCGCCACCACGCAGCGGGCGCGCTTCCAGGTGATGTTCGGCAACCACGTCGACTGGAGCTGCGAGCACCCCAAGCTGGAGGAGACCGCGGACCACGCCTTCGGCATCCTCCTCTGCCAGGTGCAGGCCTGCCAGGCGGCCGGGCTCATCCGCTCAGGGGACCCGCTGGTCGCCGCGCTCTGCGCCTGGTCGATGGTGCATGGGCTCTCGGAGCTCATCGCCAACGGCCAGCTCAACGCGCTGGAGCTCTCGGTGCCACCGGTCGAGCAGCTGGTGGGCATCATGAACGTGATGTTGATCGAGGGGGCCCGACCGAGGGAGTAAGATCTTGGGCGATGGCCGCCGACGCCCAGAAGACCGCGGTTCCGCGGGTGCGGGCCCGGGCGCTGGATCTGCCCCTGGGGCGCTTCCGCCCGGGCCGGTTCAACGCCATCACCGACGTCGGCGGGGTGCTGGTCGGCCACACCACGCTCATCGAGGGGGAGGGCCCGCTCAGGCCGGGCAAGGGCCCGGTGCGCACCGGCGTCACCGCCATCGTCCCGAGCGGGGGGAACATCTTCATGGAGCGGCTGCACGGGGGCGGCTTCGTGCTCAACGGCGCGGGTGAGGTCTCCGGGCTCACCCAGGTGATGGAGTGGGGCCTGCTCGAGACCCCCATCCTCCTCACCAACACCATGTCGGTAGGTGCGGCCTCCGACGCGATGGCCCGCATCATGGTGGAGCAGCACCCGGGCATCGGCGACGAGCACGATGTCATCATCCCGGTGGTGGGGGAGTGCGATGACAGCTGGCTGAACGACATCACCGGGCGCCACCTCCGGGAGGAGCACGTGCGCGCGGCCGTGGCCTCGGCGGCCGGCGGGCCGGTGGCGGAGGGGAGCGTGGGCGGGGGCACCGGCATGGTGACCTGCGACTTCAAGGCCGGCATCGGCACGTCCTCGCGGAAGCTCCCCGAGTCCCACGGAGGCTACACGCTGGGAGTGCTGGTGATGTCCAACTTCGGGAAGATGCACAACCTTCGCGTGGGTGGGCTGCCGCTCGGCGAGGTGCTCGAGGAGCGCTTCCGGGAGGTGCCGCGCCGCACCGCCTCCTACGGGAGCATCATCGCGGTGGTGGCCACCGACGCGCCGCTCCTCCCCAACCAGATCAACCGGCTCTGCCGCCGGGTGGCGCTGGGGATCGGCCGGGTGGGGAGCTACGCCGCGCACGGCTCGGGGGAAATCGTGGTCGGCTTCTCCACCTCGAACATCATCCCCCGGCGCACGCGGAAGATGGTGACCAAGGTGAAGTTCCTCCTCGATCAGCGGCTGGACCCGCTCTACGAGGCGGTGATGGAGGCCACCGAGGAGGCCATCCTCAACGCGATGTGCATGGCCGGGCCGATGACCGGCATCAACGGCAACCACTGTCCGGCTCTCCCGCTGGACGAGGTGCGGCGCTTCGTCGAGGCGGTGCGGCCCGCGCTCGGACACCGCCGCCGCGCGCCGCCGCCCGAGCCCCCGCCCGACCTGGACCGCGAGGGCACGGTGACCGTGGCCGACGCGCTGCCCACCGCGGTGCGCGGGGCCGAGGGAATTCCCTTCCCGACCCGCCCTCCGGATGGGTCGGACGCGTGACGGGCCGGTCCCCGGTCTGCTAGGAGCCGGCGCTCAGTCGTAAGAACAAAGGAGCTGGGATGGCCCGCAGCAGGAGCAAGCACCGCCGCAAGCAGATGAAGATCAAGCAGCACTGGAAGAAGCGCCGCGAGCGTCAGAAGGTTGCTGCGGCCAGCACGAAGTAGCCGCATCCCACCTGGTCGGAAGGGCATCCAGCCCGTCGACCCGGTGGCGCGGCACCTGGAGGCGCGAGACGGGGGTGAGCGACGGAAACGTCCAGGCCCCGACCACGCCTGCCTCGTGCTGCGGTTCTTGACACTGTGCCGCGGTGCGTTATGAAAGCCTTGTCGGGTGGCAAGTCAGCCAGCCCGTCCAGGATCTGCGCAAGGGAGGCAGGTGTCATGTCGAAGAACAACGAGGTTCCGGCGTTCGTGAAGGAGCAGCTCGCGGAGGCCCAGAAGCGGTTCACGGTCATCCAGGGCCAGGCCGAGAAGGCCATCAAGGAGTGGGTGGCCAAGGGCCAGGAGCTCCAGGCCACCACCGCCAAGCGCACCAAGGCGCTCGGAAACGAGGTCCGCAAGCAGGCGGAGACGTTCCAGAACCGCCTGATCCAGGCCGCCGGCGTGGCGACCCAGAGTCAGATCAAGGTTCTGACGCGGGAGCTGTCGAAGCTGTCCAAGAAGGTGGACGCTCTGGTCGAGAAGAAGGCCCAGCCCAAGACCGACGTCCGCGCCTAACGAGGCCCCTGGGTCAATCAGAACCCCCTAGGCGCCGTCCTTGGAATGGCTTCACCCGGGGTCGGTGCTTATGTTTTCGGCGTGAATCAACACCTCGCCTGATGAGCAGGCAGGCATCCTGAGGGTCCGGAGCCCGACATGGCAGGCGAAGTTCCCAAGGACAAACGGCCGGTTGTCGAGGCTCTGGAGCGCATGTGGGCCCAGGCCGTGACGGCGGTGTCCAGCGTCGAGGACGAAGCGGCCCGGGTCGTGCAGAGGGCACAAACGGTCGCCGGGTGGAGTCAGGACGAGGTGCGGCGCCAGATGGGTGAGCTGGCGGAGCGGCTGGCCGCACAGCGTCGAGAGCTGGAGCAGGGGCTGGAGGAACGGGTCCGGGGCGCGCTGCAGCGCCTGCGGGTGCCGAAACGAGAAGAGGTCCAGGCGCTGGCGGCCCGGGTGGACCGGGTGGCCGAGCGGGTGGAGAGGCTGGAGCGAGGAGCGTAGCGCTGCCTCGACTCCTTCGAAGGAGCTGACGGACGGTGCGACGACTGCTGTTCCAGATGCACGCGCTGAGCTCGCACTGCGCGGTGCTGCCGCTCGTGGCGGCCACTCTCCTCCTGGGGGCGGCCCGCATCGAGAGCACCGTGCACGGGCAGGCCCGGCCCACGGCCGAGCCGGCCGCGGCCGTGGTGCAGCCGGACCCGGACCTGGCGCTCATCGACTCCGTCCTGGCCAAGCGGGCCCCGGAGCTCGGCCTGGTGCTCCGCTCGCAGGTCAGCCGCGCCATCGCCGAGGAGGCCCGTCGGGCGGGCTACGACCCGCTGCTCATCCTCGCCATCATCGACGTGGAGAGCGAGTTCGACGTGGACGCGGTCAGCTCCCGCGGCGCACGCGGGCTGATGCAGATCCAGCCGGTGACGCTCCACTGGTTCGCCGAGAAGCAGGGCCTCCGCCTGACCAGGGAGGAGATGTCGGCCGACCCCGCGCTGTGCGTCCGTCTGGGGATCCGCTACCTCCGGTCGCTCCAGGACCGCTTCGGGGGCGACCTCCCCACGGCCCTCATGGCGTACAACGCCGGCCCGGATCGCATCCGCCAGGCGCTCCGGGAGCGCTCGCTCGAGCCATTCCGTTTCTACCCGCGCCGGGTGAAGCGTGACTTCCAGCGGTTCCGTGCCGGAGAGGGCCTCGGCGGGGACTGGGCCTTCGCCCTCCGGGATCCCGATCCGGCCGCTCGCTAGAACCCGCCGCGGTGTCATGGCATAAGCTGTGGGTCGTCCGTGTTCTCGCTCGACGATCAGGCGCGTGGACTCGAGGCCGCGCGCGAGCAGCTGGCGGCCCTGTTCCAGAGCATCAACGCGCCCCACGTGGTGGTGCCCGGCCGGCGTGCCGGCCCGGCGCAGGCCTTCATCGCCTGCCTCCGGGGAACGCACGGCTTCTCGGTCGGCGTCTACCTGTGGCTGTCCGAGACCAAGGAGTGCGCGGTCTACACCACCCCGGCCACCGCCCAGACCCCCGAGGAGTACCGGGCGCTCCAGACCGAGGCCCTGGGCTTCGTGGAGTCGATGGGCTTCATGATGGACAACCTCAACTTCCGCTCGCTGTCGCCCGAGCACCAGGCCGAGCTGCTCCAGTCGGTCCCGGTGTGGCGCGGTGGGCGGGCCGCCACCGGGGGCACCCCCACCGTGGCGCCGCCCAGCCAGCCCGGGACGCCCGCCGCGGCGACCGGCGCGGCACTGGCGCGGCTGTTCTCGTCGTTCTAGGCACCCCTCCCCAGAGAATGCTCCGCCCGTTCGCCGCCGTTCTCGCCCTCGCCGCCGCAGGCGTGCTCGGCTCCTGCGTGCACATCCCCACCGAGAAGGAGCGGCAGGGTGCCGAGGCGCACTACGACCTGGGCATCAGCGCCCAGGGCACCGGCGACGTCCGGAGCGCGCTCAAGGAGTTCGAGGAGTCGCTGAAGCTCGACGACGACTTCGCCGAGGCGCACAACGCGATCGCCGTCCTGCTGCACCTCTCCTTCGACAAGAAGGACGACGCGGAGAAGCACTACAAGCGGGCGCTGGAGATCCGCCCGACGTTCTCCGAGGCCAAGGTGAACTTGGGGAATCTCTACCTGGACGAGGGCCGGCTCGACGAGGCCATCGGGCTCTACGAGCAGGCGCTGAACGACATGCTCTACGCCACGCCGTACATCGCCGAGGCGAACCTCGGCTGGGCGTACTTCAAGAAGGGCAACAGCACCCAGGCCGTCGAGCACCTCCGGGCCGCGGTCACCACCAACCCCCAGTTCTGTCTCGGCTACAAGAACCTGGGCCTGGTCCAGGACGCGCGGGGCGACCTCGCCGCGGCATGCACCGAGTTCGGGCGGTTCGTCGAGGCCTGTCCCAAGGTGGCCGAGGCCTACCAGCTCCTGGGCAGCTGCCAGGCGCGGCAGGGTCGCGCCACCGAGGCCCGGGCCAGCTTCGACGCCTGCGTGGAGAACGCCACCGGCCAGTCCCAGGCCCGCATCCGCGACGAGTGCCTGCGCCTCCGCGACCGGCTGGGAGGGCAGGGCGGACGGCCCTGAGTGGACCGCTGGGAGGACGAGGCGCTGGTCCTGGGCACGCTGGACTACGGCGACGCCGACCGGCTGGTGACGCTGCTGACGCGGGCCCGGGGCAAGCTCACCGCCTTTGCCGCCGGCGCGCGAAAGAGCCGCCGCCGCTTCGCCGGCGCGCTCGAGCCGGGCACGGTGCTGCGGGCCCGCCTGGTGGCGCGGCACGGATCCACCGTCCGGCTCGACGCGGTCGAGGTGGTGCACGCCTTCCCCCGCATCCGCGACGAGCTGCCCCGCATCGCCCGCGCCCTGTACGCGCTCGAGCTCTGCCGGGAGCTGCTCCGGGACGACCAGCCGGCGCCCGAGCTGCTGTCCCTGGCGGTGGGCTGGCTCGACCGGCTCGACGCCGGCGAGGCCGGCCCCACCTCGGTGCTGGCCTTCGAGCTCCAGGCGCTGGCGCTCGCCGGCCTGATGCCCCGGTTCGACGCCTGTGCGCTGTGCGGCCGGCCGCCGGGAGACGCGCCCCGGTTCGACGTGGACCATGGGGGCGCGGTGTGCGCCGGGTGCGCCGCCCGCGCGACCGGGCCGCGCGTCGACCCCGCCCTGCTCGAGGGCCTGGCGGCGATCCAGGCGGGGGTGCAGAAGCCCCTGCCCCCCGCGCTCCGGGCAGAGGCCCGGGGTCTGCTGGCCCGGTTCATCGAGGCCCAGCTCGGCCGCCGGCTGAAGAGCGTCGACTTCCTGCGCAGCGTGGGCGTCGACTAGGGTGCCCCCCCGCTTGGCGATGACCTTCCAGGACCTGATTCTCGCGCTCCAGCGCCACTGGGCGGCGCAGGGGTGCATCCTCGCCCAGGCCTACGACGTCGAGGTCGGCGCGGGGACCATGGCCCCCACCACCTTCCTTCGCGCGCTGGGCCCCGAGCCATGGAACGTGGCCTACGTCCAGCCCTCGCGCCGGCCGGCGGACGGACGCTTCGGGGAGAACCCGAACCGGTTGTTCCAGCACCACCAGTTCCAGGTCATCCTCAAGCCGTCGCCCAAGGACGTGCAGGCGCTCTACCTCGACTCGCTCCAGGCCATCGGCATCGATCCGCTGGAGCACGACCTGCGCTTCGTCGAGGACGACTGGGAGGCGCCCACGCTCGGCGCCTGGGGGCTCGGCTGGGAGGTGTGGTGTGACGGGCAGGAGATCACCCAGTTCACCTACTTCCAGCAGTGCGGCGGCTTCGAGTGCAGGCCGGTCTCGGCCGAGCTGACCTACGGGCTGGAGCGCATCGCGATGTACCTCCAGAACGTCGACACCATCTTCGACGTGGAGTGGGTGAAAGGCGTGAGCTACGGCGAGGTCTTCCACCGCAACGAGGTGGAGATGAGCACCTACGCCTTCCGGGCCTCGGACCCGGCGGTGCTCTTCACGCTGTTCGAGATCTACGAGAAGGAGTGCGCCCGGCTCCTGGCACAGGGCCTGCCGCTGCCGGCCTACGAGTCGGCGCTGAAGTGCTCGCACACCTTCAACCTGCTCGATGCCCGCGGGGCGATCAGCGTCACCGAGCGGGCCGGCTTCATCAAGCGGGTGCGGGACAACGCCCGGGCCTGCGCCGAAGCCTACCTCGCGGTGCGTGCGGAGCTGGGATTCCCGCTGCTCAAGACCGGGTGGACGGTGGGTCAGCAGCCTCCGCTGCTCGAGGGGGTTCCGGCGAGCAAGAGCTGGGAGTCGTTCCTGGCGGAGCCGAAGTCGTGAACGACGACCTGCTCTTCGAGATCGGCACCGAGGAGCTCCCCGCTGGCGCGGTGGAGCCGGCGGTGGAGCAGCTGCGGACCCTCGTCCTCTCGGGGCTCGAGGGCGCCCATCTCGGGCACGGGGCGGCCCGCACCCTCGCCACCCCCCGCCGCCTGACGGTTCTGGTCGAGGGGGTGGCAGAGCGCAGCCCGGATGCCACCCGGCAGGCCCTCGGGCCCTCGGTGAAGGCCGCCTTCGCCCCCGACGGGAGCCATACCAAGGCGGCGACCAGGTTCGCCGAGGCGCAAGGGGTGACGGTCTCCGCGCTCCGGCGGGTCCAGACTCCGAAGGGCGAGTACCTGGCCGTGGAGGTGACCGAGGCCGGAAGGCCGGCGAGCGCGCTGCTCCCGGCGGTTCTCGGTGCGGCGGTGCACGGCATCGACTTCAGGAAGCGCATGCGCTGGGGCGACGTGGAGCAGAGCTTCGCCCGACCGGTGCAGTGGCTGCTCGCGCTCCACGGCCAGGAGGTGGTCCCGGTCGTCTTCGCCGACGTGAAGAGCGGGCGGATGACGTTCGGCCACCGCTTCCTCTCTCCCGGGCCGCATCCCGTCGCCCACCCCCGGGACTACCCCGGACTCCTCGAACGGGTCCGGGTGCTGGCCGACGTCGGCACGCGCAAGGAGCGCATCCGGAGGGAAGCGGACGAGGCAGCCCGGCGCGCCGGTGGCCGCATTCGCGAGGACCAGGCGCTGCTCGACCAGGTGACCGAGCTGGTGGAGTGGCCCACCGCGCTCCTCGGCAGCTTCGAGGAGCGGCACCTGGAACTGCCGCCCGAGGTGCTGGTGCAGGAGATGACCTCGCACCAGCGCTACTTCCCGGTCCTCGCCGCGGACGGACGGCTGCTCCCGCGGTTCGTCGCCATCTCCAATACCCCGGTCAGAGACCCGGCGCTCTCGGTCCGCGGCTACGAGCGGGTGCTGCGCTCGCGTCTCAGCGACGGCCGGTTCTTCTTCGACCAGGACCGGAAGGTGCCGCTGGCTGCCCGTGTGCCGGCGCTGGAGCGGGTGGTGTGGCAGGGCAAGCTCGGGACCTACGCCGAGAAGGTGGGGCGCATCCGGCTGCTCGCCGCCGCGCTCACCCGCGCCGTGGGCCGCCCCGAGCTGCTGGAGGTGGTGGACCGCGCGGCGCTCCTCGCCAAGGCCGACCTCACCACCGGCATGGTGGGCGAGTTTCCCGAGCTCCAGGGAGTGATGGGACGGGAGTACGCGCTCGCCTCGGGCGAGCCGCCGGCCGTGGCCCAGGCCATCGCCGACCACTACCTCCCCCGCGGCGCCTCGGACCCGGTGCCCGCGGACGACCCCGGCGCCCTGGTGGGCATGGCGGACCGGCTGGACACGCTGGCGGGGCTCTTCGTGCTGGGGAAGCCGCCCACGGCGTCGGCCGATCCGTTCGGGCTGCGGCGGGCCTGTCTCGGCGTCGTCCACCTCGTCCTGGGCCGCGGGTACCGGCTGTCGCTCGGCGAGGCGGTGGGTCACGCGCTGGAGGGGGTGGGGAAGAAGCTCGGGCTCGGCGCGGCGGAGGTGGCGGATGCCGGGGCGCAGCTGCTCGAATTCTTCCGCGGACGGCTACGCGCGCTCTGGGCGGAGCGAGCCCGCGCCGACGTGGTGGAGGCGGTGCTGGCGGCGGGGTTCGACGACCTGCTGCTCGCGCGGGCACGCCTGGATGCCTTCGCCCAGGTGGTGGGGGCACCGGACTTCACGGAGCTGGCCATCGCCTTCAAGCGGGTGGTGAACATCGTCGAGAAGCAGGGGAAGGACGTCTCGTCCGAGCCGGCCGATCCCCGGCTGTTCCAGGAGGGCACGGAGACCGCGCTCGCCCAGGCCGCGCGTCGGGCCTCGGCCGAGGTGCACCGGGCGCTCGGCGCCGGGGATGCACCGGCCGCGCTCGCCGCCGCCCGCGCGCTGAAGGGCCCGGTGGACGCCTTCTTCGACAAGGTGCTGGTGATGACCGACGATCGACCGGTGCGAGAGAACCGCGTGCGCCTGCTCCGCGAGGTGGCCCAGGTGTTCGCCCCACTGGCGGACCTGTCGCGCATCCAGGCGGAGACGGGCGTCACCCCATGACCGGGCTCCTGCTCCTGCTGCTCGCCGCCCCGCCGGCGCTCGAGGCGGAGATCGACAGCCAGACCCGCGAGGACGACGAGCTGCCCCCGGCGTCGGTCCTCCCGTACACGCCCCGCTTCGAGGGAAGGACCTTGCCGGGGCTGGTCTGCGGCCCGGAGGTGAAGGACGCCTCGGTCCGGAAGCTGCTCCAGGACGGCACCCGCCTCACCGACAGCAAGGACCCGGCGCAGGTGAAGCGTGCGGTGCCGAAGCTCCAGCGGGCGCTGGAGCTCGATCCGAGGGCTGGCTGGGCCTACCTCATCCTCGGCAGCGCCCACGCCAAGCTCGGAGATCCACGCGCCGGCACCCGCGCCTACGAGACCTATCTCCTGTCGTGCCGCACGTACCCCAACGCCGACCGGGTGCAGCGGATCCTCACCGACTACTGGCGCGCCACGGGCGGGAAGGACGACCCCACGCCCCGCCGGTGAGCCTGAACGGTGGTGCGCCGCTGCTGGTGCGGCGGGCTGAGGGAAGAACCCGGGCCCCGCCCCTGTTCCCCTCTCGCCGCTTCTCCTTGCGACGCCGGGTCGCGGATCTCTAGGATGCGCGCCCTTTTGATGCGCCTCGCCCTCGCCTCGACCCTTCTCCTCGCCGTGGCGTGCAACCAGGATCTCGTCGCGCGGCCGCCGGTGGAGACCCGGCTCTACTACCCGACCGGCGTGGCCTTCGTGCTCCCGGCCAGCCCGGATGGCGGGCTGGGACGGCTCTACGTCGCCAGCTCGGACTTCGACCGGCGCTTCGACGTGGGCTGGGTGACGGCGGTGGACCTGGCGCAGGTGCGCTCGCCCGACGGGCGCACCCTCCCGCTGCCCGGGGCGGCGGTGGCTCCTCCGCCGGACGGTGGTTCCGACCAGGGCCGGCCGGTGCAGTTCGACCAGCTCGCCACCACCGTGGCGAGCATCGTGCACATCGCCCCCTTCGCCGGGCTGGCCACCGTGGACGACGCCGGCACCCGGCTGTTCGTCCCTTCTCGGTCCGAGGGAGACGAGCTGGCGATCATGGACCTCACCCCGCCCGCCGACGGGGGGGTACCGCTCCGCTGCTTCTTCTCGGGGGGGAACGACTGCACCGTCGACGCGCTCCAGCTGGCCCTGGAGCAGACGCCGGGTGACTTCGGCATCCCTGCCGCGCCCGAGCCCTACAGCGTGACGCTCGCTCCGGACAGCGACGAGATCTACGTCACGCACCTCAAACCGGCCTCCAGCCCGGCGCAGAGCGCCACCAACCTCGAGAATTTCCTGGTGACCCTGCACCAGTCCGATCTCGACGCGGCGCGAGCCACCTGGACCCCGGCTGCGGGGTACATCGTGCCGGACTCGGCCTTCAGCACCCTCGGCCGGGGGGCGTCGAACAGCATCGTCGTCACCCCCGACTTCCTCTACGTGTCCGGCCGGGCGAAGCTCGCCAGCACCGACCCCGACGTCCTCCTCCGGGTGGTGGACCGGGCGAGCAACCTCATCGCCTTCCCGCAGCTGCAGCTGGTCTGGGCCTCGGTGGACGCCCGAGGGCTCCAGCTCCGGCCCGACGGGCAGCGGCTGTACCTGGCGGTGGACAACCCCGCGACGCTCCTGGTCGTCGACGTCAGCGCCCCACCTGCGGCCGAGCTCGCCCCGACCTTCACCCTGGTCCGCGCGGTGCCGCTGCCCGAGGGGCCCAACGACGTGAAGCTCCTCACCCGCACCGGCCGGGCGCCGCTGGTGGTGGTGAGCTGCTCGGTGGACGGCTCGCTGGCGTTCTACGACGACGACCTAGGGCAGATCGCCGCGCTGGTCCCCGGGGTGGGGGCGCTGCCCTTCGGCATCGCCATCGATCGGCGCGGCGACTTCGCGCGCCTCTACGTGAGCAACTTCGGTGACGGCCGGATCGCGGTGGTGGACGTGCCGCTCTCGGTGACCGCGGCCGGCGGGCGCCTCGTGCCCCGGCTGGTGGCCCACATCGGCCCGAAGCAGTACTGCCTGCTCGAAACCGACGACCGCAACTGCGTGGATACCACCCCTTGAAGACGAGACTCCTCGCCCTCCTGACCGTCGCCCTCGCGGCGTGCTCGCAGAGCGGGGTGCCCCCGCCAACCCGGCTCAGTGGCACCAACTCCTCGGTGGTCTCGGGCTCGCTGTTCTTCGTCACCAGCACCCGCAGCAACGAGCTCCGGGTCCTGGACCTCGAACCCCGGGCCGGCCTGCAGCGCGACTTCGTCCGTGCGCCGAACCCGCTGGTGCCGCTGTCCATCCCGACCGTGGGTGCGCCGGTGGAGCTGGCCACGCCCACCCGCTACGGTCCCCTCGGCCAGCCGCTCCAGGGCGACTGGGTCTTCGCCCGCGGCGCCGGGAGCCCGTCGGTGTCGATCATCGGGGCGGTGAACTGCCCGCAGCAGCTCAAGGAGTTCGGCCGCCTCTCGCCGCGCCCGGATTCGGTGGTCACCGCGCTCGCCTCGCGCCTCACCGCCGACGACCTCCAGGCCCAGCTCTACTTCGCCACCTTCGACGGGACGGACAGCACCCTCTGGGAGCTGCTGCTGCCCAACCTCCCGCGCGACCGCGGCGTCACCACCGTGGATTCGAAGCGCTGCGGCCTGTACCCCTCCGCGCTCCCGGCGTACGTGCTGCAGCCGCTGGAGGTCATCCGCGACGAGGTGGTCACCGCGATGGTCGCCTTGCCCACGGTGCAGCACCCGGGGCAGCCACCGGACCCGGAGGAGCGAGGACTGGTCATCGCCAGCCGGCTGGTCCAAGCGCCGGTCCCGTTCGTGCGGCCCGACATGCCCGAGATGGGGCGGATCAGGGTGGTGAACCCGCAGCCCACCGGGCTGACCGGCTCGTTCGAGGCCGTCTTCAACTCCGACACCACGGTGGCGGAGAGCTTCCCGGTCAAGCGGCTGATCACCCACGGCAATGTGGTGAAGGTGGTCGCCTACTCGGACGGGGGCGTCCCGAGCACCGTGTACCTCGACGTGGACGGCGGGGTGGATGGCGGCATCACCGACGTGGTGATGGACGCCGGGACACGGGTCTTCGCGATCCTCGACGAGGCCTCGTGCGGGGGGACGATCGACTGCGTGGGGGTGATGGCGGTGGATCTGGACCGCACCCGGGAGCTGTCGCTGGCCGATGGGGGGACGGTGGTGCGCTTCCCGGTGGCCATCGACGGCTTCGACGACCGGCGCGACGCCTACGACGGCGGCGTGCTCCTGTTCAACGTCGACGGGGGCATCACCCGCTTTCCGGACACCTACTACCGTCCGCCCGCGGAGTTCGACGGCGGGATCCCGCGCGACGCGAACCGGATGCTTCCCATCCGCTTCGCCAACAACGGGTCGGTGGGCATCATCCAGGACCTGACCGTGCAGTCCAGCGGGCTGGCGCTGTACTACGACGGGTTCCAGCGCCAGTACGGGCTGCTGGGCTTCGTCACCGTCAGCGGATACGGCAACAGCATCCCGGCGGCGCAGATCTTCGCCTTCGACGCCATGACCCTGCGGCAGATCAACTTCGCGCCCTTCGGCGCCGGCGTCACCGCCGTCCAGGCGGTGCTCAACACCGGCGCTCCGGCGGCGTTCCGGGGCGGACCGCGCTACGACGAGATCAAGATCGAGCAGGGCGTCTGGCCGTACAGCGAGACCGTCTACATCCTCTACGAGGGCATCGTGGCCGGGATCACCGGTGAGCCGCTCGACGCGGGCCTGGGCGATCCGAGCGACGGCGGCTGGCCGCTGTCGATCAACAGCCGGGTGCTGGTGGAGAAGGGCTACGTCGAGCCGGGGGACATCGTGGTGCCGGTGGACTACACCGGGACCGAGTGCCAGTACGGCTTTCCGGTGCTCCCGGCGGGGCCCGACGGCGGGGTCCTGGTCCCCGGGCCGGGCGGTCTCTTCCTGGTCACCCGGCGGACGGCGCTCGCCCTGGATCTCGATGGAGGCACGGAGTACGTGCTGCCGGACGGCACCATCGCCACCATCCAGGCCTGCCCGCCGCCGGTCTCGTACAACCTCCGGAGTAGCAGCCTGGCCGCGTACCCGCTCACGGTGTCCGGCACCAGCTCGGGGTTCCTCGGCCGGATGGCGGTGCCCGGACCCGGCAGCAGTAGCTTCTTCGATGCCGGGGCGAGCTCGACGCCGCAGTTCATCCGCTTCTGGCGGCCGGACTCCGATGCCGGGACCTCGGCGAGCATCCTCACCTCGGTGGGACTCGCATTCCAGCTCCACGACGTGACGGACTACGGGCAGGGGCCCGACGCCGGCATCGAGCCTGTGCTCACCGGCGGGGACATCTCCTCCCTCCGGGGCTCGGGGTACTACTTCTCGTTCAACAACGGGTACACCCCCGCATCGGTTCCCATCACCTCCGCGGCCCTCGGGGTGGGCGGGCTGAACCTCCCGGGGGCCCTGGCGCTGTACCAGCGAAACTTCTACCCGCTGCCCCAGAACGTGGGGGCGGACCGCATCTTCGTCCTCTACCCGGCGGGGAACGTGATCGTGGACTTCTCTCCAACCACGGTCACCTACAGCGCGAGCAACACCGTCGACATCGGCGTTCACTACTGACCGTGGTAGCCTCCCTGGCGTGCGCGCCATGGGCGACTTCAACCCGCCACATCCCGTTCGCAAGGTGGCCATCCCCGACCATCTGTGGGACGCCTTCGAGGAGATGGCGCGGCAGATGGGCAGCGAGCGGGACGGGCTCATCAACCAGGCCCTCTTCATGTTCGCCCGGTTGAACGGCTTCCTCGAGGTGTCCTCCCGCCGGAAGACCCCCGTCCCGGCCCAGCCGACGCTCAATCACCGGGTGGCCGCGGCCGGCCCCGCCAGGACGGCCCCCCTGAGGAGCACCACCGGGCCCGGCGAATCGGTCGCTCCGACCATCGGAACCCCGGTGCTGGGGAAAGGGGACCTGGAGGACCTGGCCTCACTCGGCGAGGTGGACACCGGCGCCCCGGACGGCACTCCGGACGACCCGCTGGACATCCTCGACCGCCAACTCCCCGAGGACGAGGAGCAGTCGGGCTCGGGGGACCAGCTGTACCTCATGGCCGAGAACGGCGCCCTGGACCGCATCGCCAAGGACCGGTTCGTCATCGGCAGGGGCAAGCACTGCGACTTCATCATCAACTCCGGCAAGGTGAGCCGGGAGCACGCGGTCATCGTCCGCGACGACGGCGTCTACTACATCGAGGACCTCGGCTCCTCGAACGGCACCTGGTTCAACAAGCAGCGGATCAAGCGCAAGCAGGTGGAGGACGGCGACGAGTTCTTCATCTGCAACGAGAAGATCAAGCTCGTGCTGCGGTAGGGTGCTCCGGGCGAAGTCATGCCCAGCTCCCGCCCCGTCCTGACGCTCATCGACGCGTCGGGTTTCGTCTTCCGCGCCTACCACGCCATCGCCAACCTCAGCACCAGCCGGGGCGTGCCCACCAACGCGGTCTATGGCTTCACCCGCATGCTGCTGAAGACGCTGCGGGAGATGAAGCCCACCCACGTGGCGCTGGCCTTCGACAAGGAGAGCCGCACCGGGCGGCAGGAGATCGACCCCAGCTACAAGGCCAACCGCGAGGGCCCGCCGCCGGACCTCCCGCACCAGTTCGCGCTGGTGCGCCAGGTGGTCGATGCGCTCCGCGTCCCGGTGCTCGAGTTCGCCGGCTGGGAGGCGGACGACGTCATCGGAACCCTGGCGCTCGCGGCCAAGGACCAGGGCTACGACGTCCACGTCGTCACCGGCGACAAGGACTTCATGCAGCTGGTGGACGACCGGGTCACGCTCTACGATCCGATGCTCGACCGCCACACCGGCCCGCGCGAGGTCCGCGAGCGGCTGGGCATCGAGCCGGGGCAGATGCGCGACTACCTGGCGCTGGTCGGTGACCCCATCGACAACGTGCCCAAGGTGCCGGGCATCGGGCCGAAGACCGCCGCCGAGCTCATCCAGCAGTTCGGGAGCGTGGAGACTCTCCTCGCCCGGATCGACGAGGTGAAGAAGCCGAAGATCCGCGAGGCGATCGAGCAGCACCGGGAGAGCGTGCTGCGCGCCAAGCAGCTGGTCACCTTCCGCACCGACCTGCCGGTGGAGACCGACGTCTCCCGCTTCGCCCGCCAGCCCATCGACGGGGAGAAGGCCCGGGCCCTCTTCACCGAGCTCGAGTTCTACAAGCTGCTACAGGAAATGCCCCCCAGCCCGGACGCCGCCGCGGCGAGGCCGATGGGGAAGACTGCGGTGGTCACGGACCGGGAGGCGCTGGTGGCGCTGGTCGAGGCCATCCGGGCCCACGGGCGAGTCGCGCTGGTGCCGGCCTTCGATGGACGCCCGGCCACTGCCCCCTTGGTGGGGCTCGGCGTGGCAGCGGGGGACACCGCGGCCTACGTCTCGCTCGACCACCATGGGCTCGGAGCGCGCCGCCTGTCGCTGGACGACCTGCGGGCGGTGCTCGGGCCGGTGCTGGCCGACGCGCGCCTCCCGAAGGATGCGCACGACGCCAAGGCGCTCTCGCTGCTCCTGCTCGGCGCGGGGATGGAGCTGCACGGCCTGGGCGCGGACGTGGAGCTGCTCTCGTATCTCCTGAACGCCTCGCGGCGCGAGCACGCGCTGGCGGACCTCGCCCGCGAGCGGTTGCATCTGGAATTGCCGGTGCCCTACGACCCGGCGGCGGCGCGCCGGGCCGGCAGCGGCCTCGCGGACCGGCCGCCCGAGGAGGTGGCCGAGGCGTTCGGGCAGCGCGCCCAGGCGGTGGAGCGGCTGGCCCCGGGCCTGTGGCGGGACATCGAGTCCGCCAAGCTCACCGCGCTCGCCCGTGAGCTGGAGCTCCCGCTGGTGCCGGTGCTGACCCGCATGGAGGGCCACGGCATCAAGCTGGACCTCGGGATCCTCGCCGAGCTGTCGCGGGACGTGGATGCCCAGTGCGCCGCCCAGGAGAAGGAGCTGCACCAGCTGGCGGGCCGGGTGTTCAACGTCAATAGCAACGCCCAGCTTGCGCAGGTGCTCTACACCGACCTCGGCCTCCCGATCTTGAAGAAGGGGAAGACCGGTCCCTCCACCGATGCCGAGGTGCTGGAGAAGCTCGCCGAGAAGCACCCGCTCCCGCGCGCGCTGCTCGAGTACCGGACGCTCAGCAAGCTCAAGAGCACTTACCTCGATGCGCTCGTCCCCCTGGTCGGCGCCGACGGCCGGCTGCACACCACCTTCCACCAGGCGGCGACGGCGACCGGACGCCTCTCGAGCTCGGACCCCAATCTCCAGAACATCCCGGTGCGCACCGACGTGGGCCGTGCCATCCGGAGGGCCTTCGTGGCCGAAACGGGGTGGAGGCTGGTGTCGGCGGACTACAGCCAGATCGAGCTGCGGATCCTCGCCCACGTGTCGGAGGACCCGGGGCTCCTGGCGGCGTTCCGGGCGCGGGAGGACGTGCACCAGCGCACCGCGGCCGAGGTGTTCGGCGTCACCCCCGGCGAGGTGACCGCAGACCAGCGCCGGGTGGCGAAGATGGTGAACTTCGGGATCGCCTACGGGCTGTCGCCGCACGGTCTCTCGACGCGGCTGGACATCCCGCACGAGGAGGCGGCGTCGATCATCGACCGCTACTTCGCGCGCTACGCCGGCATTCGCCGTTACCTGGAGGAGACCGTGGAGCGCGCCCGGCGGACCGGCAGCGTGGAGACGCTCTTCGGCCGTCGCCGGCTGATGGACGACCTGCACTCGAGCAACCGCGCCACCGCCCAGGCGGCGGAGCGCGCGGCGATCAACATGCCCATCCAGGGCACGGCTGCGGACCTGATCAAGATGGCGATGCTCCGCATCGACCACCGGCTGCACGAGAGCGGGCTGCGCACCCGGATGCTCCTCCAGGTCCACGACGAGCTGGTGTTCGAGGCGCCGGAGGACGAGCTCGATCGCGCGGTGGATCTCGCCCGGACGTGCATGATGGGAGTGGCGCAGCTGCGGGTGCCGCTGGAGGTCGAGGTGGGTCTCGGTCAGAGCTGGGCCGACGCGCACTGATGGCGTGAGGCGTCTTCGAGGGGCGCCCCCTGCACCCCCCGGGGCGCGATGGACACTCTCCCCGCGGTCGCCGGCACACCGGGGGAGGCCTGTCCTCCGCTGCTGGTGTAGAGTCCCTCACCCGGACCCACGATGGCGGATCGACTCAAGGCGACGGAGCCCGTCAGCCCGGCCGGACTGCTCAGCGGCCTAACCGACAAGCTGCAGGAGCTCGAGTCGGCGGTACTGCGCCAGGCGGAGCGCTTCAGCGCGGTGCTGGAGATCGCGACTCTGCTGTCCTCGGTCCGCGACGTCGACGCGCTGCTCCGGACGGTGATGGACCGTCTGAGCTCGCTCCTCCAGGCGGAGGCGGCGACCCTCTTCATGCTCGATGCCGAGAAGCAGGAGCTGTGGAGCCGCGTGCTTCGGGGCGGGGGGCTGGACGAGATCCGCCTGCCGCTCGGGACCGGCATCGCCGGGCACGTGATGGCCACCGGACAGTCCCTGCTGCTCGGCGACGCGTACACCGACTCGCACTTCCATCCCAACATCGACCGGATGAGCGGCTTCGTCACCAAGTCGATGATCGCCGTGCCGCTCAAGCACGTGAGCGGGCGCATCCTGGGGGTGGTGGAAGTGCTGAATCGCAAGACCAACGTCTTCACCGCCGAGGACCTCGCGCTGGTGGAGGCGGTGGCGACGCAGATCGCCGCGGTGCTGGACAACGTGCTGCTCTACGAGGAGCTGCGGGCCCAGAACGAAGCGCTGCGCAAGGCCAAGTCGGACCTCTCCAACGCGCTCAAGGACCTCGACCTCCTGTTCGAGACGGAGAAGGAGGTCTCCAGCGCCGAGAAGCAGACCGACCTGATGGACGTCCTCCTCGCCAGGGTGGCGCCCACGCTCGGGGCCACCGCGGCGGCCATCTTCCTCGTCGACCATGGCGAGCCCCAGGGGTCGCTCTTCTTCAAGAGCGTGGTGGGGGACAAGGCAGAGTCGCTGGCGACCCTCAAGCTGAAGCCGGGACAGGGCATCATGGGGCACGTGGCCCGCTCCGGCGAGACCGTCCGGGTGGCGCACGCCGCGGACCACCCGTCGCACGACCCGAGCATCGCCACCCGGCTGGACGTCCGGACCGACGCGGTGCTGTGCGTCCCGATCACCGTGGAGGAAGGGGTGGTGGGCGCGCTCGCGCTCCTGAACAAGCCCTCGGGCTTCACCGAGAGCGACGAGCGGCTGGCCACGCTCATCGCGGGCCAGGCGGGCCGTTCGATCAAGGTGCGCCGCAACCGCGACGAGGCCGAGCAGCGGGAGCGGCTGGCGGCCATCGGACAGATGCTCTCCGGCGTGGTGCACGACTTCCGCACCCCGCTCACCGTCATCAGCGGCTACACCGAGCTCATGGCCACCGAGCCGGAGGAGCAGCAGCGACTCCAGTACGCGGGGGTGGTGGACAAGCAGTTCGAGCACCTGAACGCGATGATGCGCGAGACCCTGGCCTTCGCCCGGGGCGAGCGCGAGCTGCTCATCCGCAAGGTGTATCTGCAGAAATTCGCCAGCGAGACCGAGGCCTACCTGCGCCAGGAGTTCAAGAAGAGCCCGGTCCGGCTCTCGGTGGTGCCGCGCTACACCGGCCCGGCCCGGTTCGACGAGGGGAAGCTCCGGCGAGTGGTGTTCAACCTGGCGCGGAACGCGGTGGAGGCCATGCCCACCGGCGGGAACTTCCTGTTCAGCATCGACCGCGAGGCAGACGACCTGGTGCTCCGCTTCGAGGACGACGGCCCCGGCCTGCCGCCGGAGATCGCCGACCGGGTATTCGATCCCTTCGCCACCGCGGGGCGGCCGGAGGGGACCGGCCTCGGCCTGTCCATCGTCAAGCAGATCGCCGACGAGCACGGCGGCTCGGTGAGGGTGGAGAGCGCGCCGGGCAAGGGCACCCGGTTCGAGTTCAAGATCCCGGTCGGGCTCGCGGCGTAGACCGCCGGCGGGCCGCCCCAACGGCGCGGCCTTCTCTAGGCCCGGCGCCTAGCCCTGGAGACCGAGCCGGGCGCGGACCTCGGCCACCGACAGCCCCTCGATGCGGACGCGCTTGCTGCGCCCGTGCTCGCCGGAGACCAGGGCGACCGCCCGCCGGGGCAACGCGAGCGCCTCGGCCAGCACACCCACCAGCGCGTCGTTCGCCGCTCCCTCGACGGGCGGGGCGCTGACCCGGACCTCGAGCGCTCCGTCGCGCACGGCTCCCAGCCCTGGACGGGAGGAGCGCGGCTTCGCCCGGACGGAGAGCTCCACGGCGCCGGGGACCTGCCGCAGAGGGTCTGCTACGGCGCGCCCGCCTTCTTCGGGGCGAGGAAGGAGACGTTGTCGTCGACCCGCACCGGTGCCTCGGCGTCGGGCGCGGCGACGGCCTCGAGCAATTTCAGATGCCCGGAGACGAGCGATCGCAGCTCGGCCTCGAAGCGGGCCCGCTGGCGCTTGAGCTCGTTGATGTCGTCCACCACTTGCACCAGCTTCTGGTGCGCGGCGTGGACGATCTTCTCCGACTGGAGCTCGGCCTCGGCGACGACGATCTCCGCCTCCTTCTTCGCCGCGTCGCGGAGGTCCTCCGAGACGCGCTGGGCGGTGACCAGGGTCTGCTGCAGGGCGCGCTCGGCCTCGAGCTTCCGCTCCAGCTCCACCTGCGTCCGCTTGAGCTCTTCCTTGAGGCCGATGTTCTCCTTCACCACCTCCTCGAACTCCGCCGCCAGGAGCTCGAGGAACCCCTGCACGTCTCGGGCGGCGTAGCCGCGGAAGGAGGTCTCGAAGCGCTTCTGCCGGATGTCGAGGGGGGTGAACTTCATGGGGGTCCGAGTCTAGCGGAACCCCGGAAGACCCCAAGGAATCGACTTCACGCGTGGCGGAAAGTTGCGTCCCGCCGCAACACCGATGTCGCACCTTCAGCGACGTTTCAGCGGTCTGCGCGGGTCGGGCGGGGGCGCGTCCGTCCCCGGCGTGGTCGGGGTCCAGCCGGGCGGGTCGCTCGCTGGGAACGACTCCTCGGAGGCCTCGTCCACCTCCTGGTCCTGGTGGACGTGGCGCTCGGGAACGGGCCGCTTCGGGTCAGGCGTGGCGTTGGGCACGGGTGTGTCCTCCCGCTCCGTTGCATCACCCGGCTCGGCCCGGCGCGCAATGGGTTCAGAACTGCCAGCCGGCGATGACGAACAGTCGGCAGAGCGGGTCCTCGGGGAAGAGCCCGAAGAGCGCCGTGGCAGTGAGCTTCAGCCCGGCGGGCCGGTAGGTGAGGAGGATGTTGGGGCCGACGAAGCCCGAGGCGTAGAAGCGGGGACTGCCGTGCTGGTCCACGCCGCCGCGCACCTCGGCGCCGAGCCGGAGCACGTCCGCGACGACCGGAAAGCTGACCGCCGCGGTGGCGCCGAGCTCCCCGTCGAAGCCCTCGGCGTATGACGCCCTGAAGTAGTCCACGTTCCCCTCGGCGTAGAGGTTCGCCGCCCACAGCCCCTCGGCTGGAAGATCGCCGCCCATCAGCAGCCGGATCTCCGCGCGGTCCTGCGCGCCCTTGCGCGGGTGCCATTCCAGGTAGAGCACCGGGTTCCAGGGGATCTCGTTGTACCGGGAGGCGAAGGCGTACCGGAGCTCGATCTGGTTGCCCTCGACGTCGAACTGGCCGTTCTGGATGAGGAAGTTCTGGTAGATGTCGAGCTGGATGTGGGGGGTGAGGCCGATCTCGATCTCCAGCTTCAGCAGGGACTCGTTCGGCTCGTCGCGCTTGAACTTCTCGTCCCACCACACCTCCACCTCGTAGCGGCCCGGGTCGAGCTTCCAGAACCGGGTGTCGCCGAACACGCGGTCCTGCGTCTTGACCGGGGACTTCACCCGCGGGGCGTTGACGGTCGTCTGGTAATCCGGAGAACCGAGCCCCGGACCTGCCGAGTAGCCGCCGGCCTCCTGGGCCAGGCCAGACCAGGCGAACGCGAGCGTGGCGAGCAGAGCGAGACGGTTCAGGGCTCCTCCTGCGGTGAGCGGGACCGGCGTGGATTGTCCCGGCGCAGGGCGGACCTCACAATCGGGTGGACACCCGAGCCCTCCCGCTGCGGCCCCAGGCTCAGAGGAGACCGCGCCGCACCGCGAAGCGCGCGAGGGCCTGCGCGTCGTGCACCCCCAGCTTCCGCATGAGGTTCGTGCGGTGGGTGTCGACCGTCTTCGGGGAGAGCGACAGCTCGGTGGCAATCTCCCGATTGGTGCGCCCCTCGGCCACCCGCCGCAGCACCAGCCGCTCGCGGGGGGTGAGGCGTTCCCACTCGTCGTCCTCGGGCTCGGGTCCGGCGGCGAGGCCGGTCTCTGCGGCCGAATCGAGGAAGCGGTTCCCCGCGGCCACCGAGCGCAGGGCGACCACCAGTCCCTCGATGCCCGCCCCCTTCACCACGTAGCCGAGCGCGCCGCCTCCGAGCGCCTCCCGCACCGTCGCCCCGTCCTGGTGCATCGAGAGGACGCAGACCCGCGTTCGGGGCGCCTCGGCCCGGACCTGGGCGAGCACGGCCCGACCGTCTCCGGGCAGCGTCCAGTCGAGGAGCAGGACCTCGGGCCGATGCGCCAGCACCTCGGCCATCGCCCCCGCGGCGTCGCCTGCCTCGGCCACCAGCGAGAGGTCCGGCTCGGAGGCCAGCACCGCGCGCACGCCTGCGCGGACCACCGCGTGGTCGTCAGCGACGACGACGTGGATCATGCCGCCGCCCCGGTGAGGGGGATGCGGACCCGCAGGGAGGACCTCCCTGGATCCGGCCAGTCCACCGCCCCGCCGAGCCCGGCCACGCGCTCGCGGATGGACTGCGAGCTGGCCTGGTCGGGGAAGCCGCGCCCGTCGTCGTCGAACTCGAGCGACAGCGCATCGCGGGCGTGGCTCACCCGCACCGAGGCGCGGGCGGCGCCGGCGTGGCGGACGGTGTTGTGGAGCGCCTCCTGCACGATGCGGTAGAGGCCGGCCGCCATCGGCGGGGGCAGCTCCGGGAGCTGGTCGGGGACCTCGAGCGAGATGTCGACGCCGGTGGCCCGGGCGTAGCTCGCGACGTGCTTGCGGACGGCGCCGAGGAACCCCAGCGCCGCCAGCGGAGCGGGGAGGAGCGCCGAGGTGGAGCGCCGCACCTCCTCCAGCGCCTCGTCGAGGTGGTGCTCGACCTGCGCGGCGTCCTCGGCAGTGAGGCCGCGCTTGCGGAGGGCGAGCAGCTGCAGGCGGGCGGCGGTCAGTGCCTGTCCCGCACCGTCGTGCAGCTCCCGGGCGATGCGCCGGCGCTCCTCGTCCTGCAGCGCCACCCGGCGCTCGGCCAGCAGGGCGGCGATGCGCTCCTCGGCACCGGCCACCGTGCGGACGGGGAAGAGGAAGAGCAGGGCGCCGAGGATCGAGGCGAGCAGGAGGCAGGCCGCGAACAGGCGGAGGGATTCGTGCCAGAGCGGCCCGAGCGGCGCGCCCGACCAGAGGGTGGCCACCGGAACGCCGTCCACCTCCACCGGGACGCGGGCCCAGGCGACGCTCGAGGCGGAGGGTCCCCCGAAGGAAACCGGGTGGTTGTCGCGGTCCCGTACCACCATCGGCGCGGCCAGCAGCCCGTCCTGCTGGAGGCGGCCGGCGAGCTTGGCCGCGTCGTATCGCCAGAGCAGCGGCCGATCGCGGATCGCTTGGGCGAGGATGTAGGCCACGCGCTCCCCGCGCGCGCGGGCCGCGAGGACCAGCCGGGTCCGCGCGTCGAGGTGGTGCGCGAGCGGGACCACCACGGCGAAGAGGCTGCTCGCCAGGAGCACCAGCGGGAGGAGCCGCCGGGCGAAGGGGCGGGTGAGGGCGACCGGGATCATCGCCGGGCCTCCAGCGGCAGGTACCCGAGCGCGTGGATCAGAACGCGACCGCGCTCGGAGGTGGCGAGGGCGAGGAAGGAAGCGACCCGCTCGCGCCGTTCCGGCCGGAACACCACGCCGAGGGTCCGGACGGCGCGCCACCTCCCTCGGTCCACGGAGTCGGCGGACGGGATGACTCCGTCGATGCGGAGGGCGCGCAGGGGAGGGCGGAGCGCGGCCAGCGAGAACACTCCCACCGCGCGGGGCGTGGTGGCGAGGGCGAGGGCCATGGCGTCGTCGTGGTCCAGGACACGGAAGCGGCCGCTGGCGGCGGAGCGGCGCCGCTCCTCGGCGAGCCCAGGCTGTGTGGACTCGAGCGCGGTGTTGGCCGACTCCGCCTCGTCCCGGAGCAGCACGGTCAACCCGCGCAGCTCGCCCCGGTAGAGGCGGTGCAGCTCGTCCGAGGAAAGCCCGTCGACCGGGACGTCCGCGGCGGCGGCGAGCACCACCGCGTCCCGGGCGAGGTCCACCCGCTCGAGACCGGCGGCCTCCTCCGGCCGGAGCGGCCGGGAGACGAGCCCGAGGTCGACGGCCCCGTCGCGTGCAGCGGCGATGCCGCCTCCGGAGCCGATGCTCGGCTCGACCCGGACGCGGACGCCGGTGCCAGCCGAGGCGTCGCGGGCCAGCGCGATGGCGAGCGGGGTCATCGCCCCGGTTCCAGCGGCCAGCACCTCCGGGCGCGGCGCGAGGACCGCGGTGGCGGTGGACGCGGGCGGCGGGGGCGGATCGCCGGCGCAGAAGGTGGAGAGGAGCAGGAGCGCCAGGGGGCGTCGCACGTCGACCGCCGAGTGTACCGTCTGCACGTGACGCGGCGAATCCGGCAGCGCCGGGAGACGGGGCTGCACGGTTCGATTGTCAGGCCGCGTGGGATCGCGCAGGGTCTGCCGCCCGGAGCCTCCGCTCGAGCTCCCGGAGGAGGGTCGACCGTGTCCGCCATCCCGCTCTCGCAGGCCCTGCCAGGAACCTGGCGGCTGACCAGCCGCGAGGACCGCACCGCCACCGGCGAGCGCCGGATCGATCCTGGGCTCGGCGCGGACCCGGTGGCGCTGCTGTTCTATGACCGGGGCGGCAACTTCGCCGCGCAGTTCATGAGGCGAGTGCGGAATCCTGCGGGGGATGACGCTCAGGCCGCCGCCGGGCCGAACAACAGCCGGGCCGTGGGCGGCTATGACGCGTACTTCGGCACCTACGTGGTGGACGACGCCACGGGAACGGTGACCCAGCGGCTGCTCGGCGCGCTCTCGCCGGAGAACGTGGGCCTGGTCCTGACCCGGTCGCTGCACGTCAGCGGCGATGAACTGGTGATCCAGCTCGAGACGGCGTCCGCCGATGGAGTTCCCGTCGTCCGCACGCTGCGCTGGCGCCGGGTGGCCTGAGTGTCGGACCGTCCTCTTCCCGCCCCGGGGCGACTGGCCGCGGAAGCGCGGGCCTGCCGGTCGGCGGGGACGACATCGCGCTCTCCAGAATCGTCGACCAGGGGAGCCCCCGCCGTCTCTGCGCGCGCTTCAGCCTCCGGCGTCAATCCACGCGAGACGACGCTTCCATCGCGGGTCCGGTCCTCGGAACCCACGCCCCATCGGTCTTGACGTAGGAACGCTTCACCGCGGCCCAGGCAATGCGGTGCGCCATCGGGTCCTCGCCCCACCGTTCCCAGGCGTGGTTGAACGCAGCCCGGTAGATGTCCTGAGCGTGCTCCGGGAGATGCGCTCGGACCGAGACCGGGAGCTCCTCGTTGCTGGAATAGGGCATCCGAGCCTCCGCCCTGCTTGGCACGTGCATCACCCGAGCCATTTGAGCGAAGGCAGCGACTGGCCACTCCTCCCGCAGCCCTTGCGGTCGAACGCCGCGGGGAGGCGCACCTCTTGCGTCAGACACGTTCGAGTGGCGGCACCCTCGTTGCCCCGGCTTCCCGCGGTCTCGATCGCGAGGCCGGCGATGGCGTCGCGCGCCATCCTCGCGCCGTGCGCGCGCACGCCGAACCAGGGACCTGCCGCTGATCTCTTCCCAGCGCCTTCGTCAGGAAACGATCAGTCCGCTTCCACGCGCTCGTTGATCCCGGCCGGGTCTCCTCGCGAGAAGCCTTGGCATGCGCGGTGCTTGGCTGTGGGAGGAGGAAGGGGAGGTACAGTCATGGCGGATCCAAAGGTCAAGGACGCACTCAATCAGGTTCGAGCCGCCGCCCAGGAGCTGCACGGAGCGATCAGTGATGCGGCAGCGAAGCGCGGCGGGGCCGTGAAGGCCGACCTCGAGGCAGTTCCTCAGAAGGCCAAGGTGATCATGGAGTCCATCAGGAGCTCCCTGGGCGCGCAGGAGGAGGCGACCAAGAAGCATCTGAAGGAGGCCCTGACGAATCTTGAGACGGCCCAGAAACACGCCACGGAGAGTGTGAAGAGCACCGGCCAGGCATTCCAGGCGTCGGTCAGAAAGACCCTCGCCGACGCGCGCGCCTCGGTTGAGCAGATCAGCGAGGCTGTTGCGGAAAAACGCTCAGCCGATTCCAAGAAGACCGGCAAGTAGGAGACTTCGATGCGCAACTATATCGCTGTGGTTTTTGACGACATGGGTAAGGCCTACGAGGGCCTCCATGAGCTCTGGCGACTCGACGACGAGTCGCAGCTCACCGTGCATGGAACCGCGGTCGTTCACCGCACCGACTGGGGTCAGTACCAGGTCGACACCAAGGAGACGCACCCCGCATTGGCCACCGCCGTTGGCGTGGGCCTCGGCGCCTTGCTGGGATCTCTGGCGGGACCCGCCGGCGCGACGATCGGCGCCGCCAAGGGAGCGGCCATCGGCGCCGGAACCGGAGGCGTCGTGGGAGTTGGTGCGGATCTGATTCGCTCGGGCACTCAGGAGCAGGCGAGCACCGAGACGGCCTACGTGCTCCGCCCCGGCCAATCGGCGGTCATCGCCGACGTGAGCGAAGACTCGACGCTTCCGATCGATACGCGGATGCGCGCGCTCGGGGGGACCGTCTATCGGCGTAGCCGGAGCGCCGTGAGCGACGATGCATGGTTCGAGGAGTACGACCCCGACTACTACCTCTATCCATACGAGTACGTCCCACCCAGGGACGCCCCCTCGGCGGGGCAGTAGCCTCGAAGAACCGTCTTTCCCCGAGGTGGTCGCCGACGGCCGAGTCCTCTCGTGTCGTCGGCCGCCGCCCGTCCTGGTCTCCCATGCGAGGAGAAGTGACATGAACCGCATGCTGGTTGTGGTCTTCGACGATGAAGGAAAGGCCTACGAGGGCAGAAAGGCGCTGCTGGAGCTCAGCGCCAAGGGAAGCATCTTCGTCTTCGCCTCTGCGGTGTTGGCCAAGAGCTCCGACGGTACGGCGGCGGTGAAGGAGCAGGACGATGCCCCGCTGGGAACTCTCCTCGGGACCTCGATGGGAACGCTGATCGGGCTGCTGGCGGGCCCGGTCGGCACTGCGATCGGTGCCCTTGGTGGCCTCACCCTGGGGCTGATGACTGACATCGACGCGTCTCGCATCGGGAGCGACTTCATCGACGACGTCCGCAAGGCGCTCTCCCCCGGCAAGGTCGCCCTGGTGGCCGACATCGACGAGGAATGGACCACCCCCGTCGACACTCGGATGGAGAAGCTCGGCGGCACCGTGTTCCGTCGAAGGTTCTCCGACGTGCGAGACACCGCAAACGACGAGGACGCCGCGGCGATCAAGGCGGACATCGAGCAGCTCAAGGCCGAGCACGCCGAGGCCGAGGCCGGGCGAAAGGCGAAGCTCCGTGACCGGTTGAACGAGCTCGACGCCAGGCTCCGGGCAAGAGTCGAGAAGGCAAAGGAACGGCGCCTCGCCGCCCAGCGGGCGGCGCAGGCGAAGGCCGAGCTTCTGAAGTCCAGGGTCACCCAGGGCCGGGCGAAGCCCTGATGCCCGCCGGCGGCTTCGCTCCGCATCCTTGATGCAACAACGAAGGCGAGAGGCAAGTCATGACAACCGCGAGAGGTCAGAGCAGCATCGTCGACGAGGTGAAGCGCCGATCCGGGTGGGCAGTGTTCATGGGAGTGCTCACCGCCGCACTGGGGATCGTCCTGATCGTCTTTCCGTTCGCCACCGCCAGTGCGACCACGGTCTTCCTCGGCGGGGTGCTGACCCTGGTCGGGGTCATCGAGCTCGTGCTCGCGCTCTACTCCCAGACCCCCGGGACCTTCCTGCTCCGGATTCTCCTGGCGGTGCTCTATGGCTTCGCCGGCATCATGATCCTCGCACATCCGTTCGCGGGGACCGAGGGCCTCACGCTCTTCGTGGGCGCAATGCTGATCGTGCGCGGGATCCTGGCGCTCATCGCTGCCATCCGTCTCCGTCCTCTCGATGGGTGGGGCTGGTTCGTCGTGGACTCGATCGCCAATCTGGCCGCCGGGGGATTCATCGTTGCCAAGTGGCCTTCGAGCACCTCGTGGGCCGTGGGGACCCTGATCGGTATCGCGGTGCTGGTGACCGGCATCTCGCGAACGGTCTTCGCTGTACGCCTTCGACGGGGCGCCAGCGACCTGGGGCGAGTCGCCCAGGGCGTCGCATGACGCTCCCCGGGGAGGGTCACCGGAGGTGCGTTGGTGACCCTCGCAGCCTCGCTGACGTTCGCTTCGACCCATGGCATCCCCTCGAGAACGCCCCATGAGCCCTGACATCTACACCGAGCCCGCTGACCTCGATCTGGACACGCTTCGCAACCTCGGCCCGCTCGCTCCCCTGGCGGGAGTCTGGGAGGGAGAGGGATACGACCGTCATGCCGTCGCCGAGGGCGCGAGCACCGAGGCATACCTGGAGCGAATGGTCTTCGAGCCCATCGACCCGCAGACCAACGGACCCCAGGTGCTGTACGGGCTCCGCTATCACGTCCACATCAACAAGCTCGGCGAGCGACTGACCTTCCACGATCAGGTCGGGTACTGGCTCTGGGAACCTGCCACCCGGAGCATCCTGCAGACCGTCGCCATTCCTCGTGGGGAGGTGGCGATGGCCAGCGGCACGGCGGAGCCCGATGCACGAACCTTCAGCGTGAAGGCGATCCTGGGCTCGTCGTTCGCAGGGATCATCTCCTCCATGTTTCTCAGTCAGAACTTCCTCACCCTGGAGTACGCGCTGACGATGTTCGTGAGCAGCGATTCGTTGAGCTACGAGCAGGACACCACGCTCCAGATTGCCGGACGCGGGGAGCCGTTCCACCACATCGACCGGAACACGCTTCGGCGGGTGGCACGCGCTGCGCCGAACCCGGCCGCACGTTCGTCCAGGAGCTGATCCGCGCCAGGACCGGAGGACAGGGGAGGGTGAGATGGGTGAGGCGGAGGAGCCCTGTGCTCACGGCTCTCGCGTCCGCGCGGCGTAGTGAAAGTCGAAGACGAACTGGCGGCGAACCTCGGGGAGCCTCAGGTCGCCGGCGACGCGCAGGCGACGCACGGGGAGCACCTCCAGCCCGCGGCTCCCGTAACAGACGGCCGGAACGCTCTCCACCTCCAGCGAGAGCTTCCAGCGCTTGAACAGCCGTCGCACCCGCGCCAGCGCGGGATGCCGCGCCATCAGGCCCGCTGCGGAGCGCAGGTGACTCCCCGTCCACTTCTCGATCTTTTCCATCATCGGCCTCCGATCCTTCGACCTCCGGGAGCGGCCTGCGTTTCGCCCGGCAGAGGTCCGGATCAGGGGGAGGGCCTTCCGAGGCCTCTGGCGAGGGCGTTCAACAGCGCCTCGTCGGTGAACGGCTTCTGAAGGAAGTCGATCGCCCCGCCCTGGAGCGCCCGCGCCCGCACGCTGGCATCGCCGTGCGCGGTCATGAAGATGATCGGGATCGCGACCCGAGAGCCGTTCAGCCGCTCCTGGAGCTCCACGCCACTCATCCCGGGCATCCGCACGTCGAGGACCACGCAGGAAATGTCCTCGATCTGACCTGAATTCAGGAACTCCTCCGCCGAGGAGAAGAGCTCGACGCGAAAACCTGCCGATCGCAAGAGACCTTTGAGCGCTTCTCGCACCGCTCCGTCGTCGTCGACGACGGCGATCGTCGAGTTGGTCGCCACGGCTGATCTCAGGGCCTCCGGTACTCGGGACGCCAGCGTCGCGCGAAGGATGCGTCAGCAGATATGATACTTTGGTATAAGTGCAACGGCGCCCGAGTCGGCCACGGTGACCAGAACCCGGTCCGGTCCGTCGCATCCCGCGCTGATCACCCGCTGTCGATCGCCGTCGGTGCTGTTTCGAAAGCTGCGCGAGCAAGCGAGACAATGCTGCCCTGAAAGCCGACACCGGCTCGAGCGCCATCCCCGGCCTGGCGCGCGCGGCTCCTCCGGAGAGCACGGCCGACGCGCCGGGCGCAGCATTTGCACTCCGGAGGCTGACTCGTCCTGGAGCTGATGAATGACGATGGTGCATCCGGCCGCTGGCGCATTCTTCCCGCGGGGAAGGTCTACCGACGAACCGCTCCTCTCCCGGCTGCGCTCGGGAGAGTCTCCGGCGTTCGCCGAGGCCGTCCGCCGACACGCGCCTTTCTTGCTGAAGATCGCATTCGGCGTTCTCCGCGACCCGGCGAGCGCCGAGGACGTGGTCCAGGACGCCTGGTTGTGCGCGCTCCGTGGCATCTCCCGGTTCGATGGACGCTGCACGTTGCGCACCTGGCTCGTCCACATCGTCCTGAACCGGGCGAGGAGCAGGCTCTCCCGGGAGAGAATCTGCATTCCCCTCTCCAGTCTCCCCGGGCTCCGGGTCCCGCCGTATGTCGACCGAGGTAGCGCCGACGCAGGCGACGACGGGGCTTTCGACCCGAGCTGGCCGAGCGACCACCGGACCCCGGAGCGGGTGGCGCTGGAGCGGGAGGCAGCACACCGTCTCTGGCAGGCGTTTCGCTCGCTGCCTGGCACCCAGCAGCGCGTGATCCTCCTGCGTGATTTCGCTGGCCTGAACTCCGCCCAGACATGCCGGGCACTCTGCATCTCGGATCTGGCGCAGCGGATCCGCCTCTGCCGGGCGCGAGCAACGCTCCGGGGAGCGCTGGCTCAGGCGGTCGGCTGAGGTCACGAACGAGCCCGAGCATGGGGATGCGTCACCGGCTCGCCGGGGCCCTCGTCACTTCCTCTGCCATCCCCCGGAGATTGTCCGCGCCTTTTCGCACCTTCGCGGCGAAGGCGATCCGCGCAATCCCCGTCACCAGCACCGATGCCCCCACCAGCGTCCCCACCGCCCACGAGGTGCTCCCCGGCCACTTGGCCAGGATCAGGAGCCCGGCAGTGACGTTGACGACAGCGTCGGCGAGCAGCCAGCCCCAGCCATCGAGAGGCCTGACCCGGTAGGCGGCGATCAGCGCGAGGACTCCGCGGACGGCCAGCATCGCTCCCACGAAGAGGGTGAGACTCTCCGTGCCCTGGAAGGGATAGGCGACCAGCACGACCCCCGTGAGGCCGTAGAGGACCGCCGCCATCAGCTGAAGAAAGAAGCTCCCCGCGGTCTGCGAGGCGAGCGTCAGCACCAGCTCCGTCGCGCTCACCAGGATCAGCGTCCACCCGAGAAAGAGAGTGGTCGCCGTCGCCGTGGGGAACGGATGGATGATGAGCACCACACCGAGGGCCGCGGTGAGGACCCCCATGAACATGCTCCAGCGGGAACGACTCTTCGCCTCGTCGAGGATCGTGCGATGCGGATTGGGCTGCGAGTGGGGCATGCTTCTTCTCCGCGGCTACACCTTTCCCTTGGCTTTGGCCGCTCTGGCCTTCATCGCCGCGATCTTCGCCTGTGCGGCGCGCTCGGCGGCCTGACGGCGCTCCTTCAGCTGCCGCAGCCGGGCCTGGAGCTTGGCGTCGAGCTGGTTGAGGCGGTCCTGGAGCTTGGCTTTCCGCTCGGCACGCGCCTCGGCGTTCTCTGCCTTGATCTCGGCGATTTCCGCCTTGATCGCCGCCGAGTCTTCGTCGTCCGCCGTGTCCCGCACGTCCGAGAGCGATCGGCGGAACACCGTCCCTCCCAGCGACTCCATCCGGGTGTCCACCGGGGTGGTCCAGTCCTCGTCGACATCTGCGACCAGCGCCGCCTTGCCGGGCGACAGGGCCTTCCCGACGTCGTCGATGAAATCCTCTCCTACCCGGGAGGTCTCGAGATCGGCGATGAGTCCCGCCGCGAATCCGCTCACCGCGCCGATGGCTGCCCCTGGCGCGCCACCCAGCAGCCCGATCAGGCTCCCCAGGGAGGTGCCCACCAGCATTCCCAGGGGGCCGACGTCCTCCTGGACCACCGAGGTCGTCCCGTCGGGGTTTCTGACGATCACCACCGCGGCGTGCACGAAGAGGCTGCCCTCGGCATCGAGTTGCCGGAGAGCCTTCCTCCCCTCGTACGCCTTTCCTTGGTCATCGAAGACCACGACCAGCATGCGATTCATACGGTCCTCTCCTGGCAGACGGTGGACGACTCGAGCTCGAGCATCCGGCGTGCCAACACCTCGCGGAGGAGGACCCACCGGGTTGAACGCGTTCTCGGTCCATAGATGATCGGTCTCCGACGACCCTGATGCAAACCGATCAGCACGGACGGAAGCGACCCTTACCCGAAGTGTGGCAAGGTTCGAGGGTCGGGGAGGCGCCGCCCCTCCCGGGAGGCCACACATGACTGGACGTTCCATTCGCTGGGCCGTCGTGGGCACGATGCTCGCGCTCTCCGCGCCGGTGAGGGCGGAGGAGAAGCCGATCGACGTCAAGAATCTGAGCTGCGAACAGTTCCTTGCGCAGCCCGATGACATCCGCCCCATGCTGGTCGCCTGGGTACATGGCTACACCAGGGCCGGTGGAGAGAGCTGGGTGACGAACATCTCCTCCGCACGCGAATTCGTCGCCTCGGTCACCCGGCGCTGCCAGGAGAATCCGGTGGGGAGCTTTCGGTATCAGGTGATGGAGGTCGCCAAGGTGGTCAAGGCCTTGAAGCCTTGAGGTTCTGAGCGACCATCCACGATCCTAATTTAGTGTCTTGGGCCCTTGCCGAGCTCGCGCCAGCTCTCTTCCTTCACTTCAATGCCGTATTTCTTCGCTGCGGCCTTGACGCGCTCCCAGGCTTCGTCGCGCTCCGCGTCCGTCACGCCCTGTACCTGGTCGAAACGGGCGATGGCATTGCGGACATGGTTTGCGTCCTCGAGTGGTTCCTTGCGCTGCCTTGGAAAGGCAAAATTGCTGCTGGGAATATCGTCAAGCTTCGTGGTGCTCAATCTAGCCATGGCTTGAACCTCCTCGTGGTTCAGTGAGAGATGGGACGCCTCAGGGCTCCTTGGGTATCTCCGCTGGACGATGCTGGCTCCGACGTTCAAAGGCGGCCTTCGTCCTCAGGAGCGCAGCCTTTGCCTGCGCCGTAAGCTCGGCGGCCTCTCTCCGGTCCTTGTCTCTTTGCAGCTTCCCCGCGAGCCTGGAATCGAGCTGGTCGAGGCGCTCCTGCAGCTTGGCCTTGCGCTGGGCTTGCGCCTCTGCATGCTCGGCCTTCATCCCTGCGATGTCCGCCTTGATCGCCGCGGTGTCCTCGTCGTTTGTCCGATCTCGCACCTCCGAGATCGATCGCCGGAACACCGTGCCACCGGCCCCTTCCATCCGCGTGTCGACGGGGGCGGTCGAGGTCTCCTCCACGTCGGCAACCACTGCAAACTTCCCGGCCGCCAGAGCCTTCTTGACGTCTTCGAGGAAGTCGGTGCCGATGCGGAGGCTCTCCAGGTCCGCTGCCCCCCCGGCGAAGAGGCCGGCCGTGGCGCCGATGGCCGCGCCGGTCGGGCCCCCGAGCAGCCCGATGACGGTTCCGAGCATCGTGCCGAGGATTGTCCCGAGTGGGCCCGGCCCGCTTTGCTCTCTCACCGTTGGCGTGCCGTCCCTGGTCCTCCCGATGACCGCGCTGGCGTAGACCACGACGCTTCCCTCGGCGTCGAGTTGCTGCAGGGCTTTCTTGCCCTCGTAGGCTTTGGGCTCGTCGTCGAACACCACGACCAGTATGCGATTCATGGTGCAGCCTCCCTGCCGTCGGCTTCGGGACCACCTCGGGTACCACCGTCCAGCATCGCGCATGCCAAGCCCTTCCCTGGGGAGCCCGGCTCGGACCCAGTTGCACCTGAAGCCAGATCTGATCCTTTCCCGACGAAGGTGCCTGAAAGCGCTCGGAAGGCCCTACCGCATGATTCGAAACTGCGAGGACCTAGATGGACATCGAGCGATTGAGGGGCGCAATCCCTGCGCATCCCTTTCCGGCTTGTGATGACCCGGTGCGCCGGCCATGCCTACGCGGACGTGGGCACGGTCGCCAGGGCGATGCGAAGCGCTCGCCCGCGTCCCCGTTCCAAGCGGCGGAGCAAAGGACACCGAAGCGCTCCGGTGCGTGGCGTGGAGGAGGTCGTGAGTCAATCCGAGCGGTAGAGGCGCTCCTTCGAGATTGACACCTGGGACGTCCGGCGGGCGGAGTGAGACGCAAAGCGTGTTCCGCCTGGGTCGGGATTGAACCTGAGAACGGAGGGGAGTTCGATGCGTGCACAGCAGCTCCGTCGTCTTCGAAGCGCCTGCCGGTGGCCGATCACGCTGCTGCTGGCCGGAGCGTCCATCGCCCGGGCGCAGGACTTCATCCTCCCGCCCACAGTCTTGCTTCCCAACTACGATCGGGTCCATCCGGGCCTGGCCGAGGCACTGGAGGGCGGCGCCTACATTGCCCGTGCCCAGCACCCTCCGTCGGTCTTCTACAACCCGGCAGGGATCGCCACCATCGAGCGGAGCGTCTTGAGCGCCACTGGGCAGGGCTATGAGCTCACCACGGTCAGTGGTACCGGGTTCGAGCATTCCTCGCCGGTCTCGAGCGTGGAGGCCATGCCCAGCTTCCTGGGCGTGGTGCTGGGGCGCGAGGTCATCGACTGGAAGTCAGTCAGTCTGGGCTTCGCGTTGGTGCGCTCAGTTCACTGGGACCAGTCGGTGATCGCCACCTCCGTGCCGGCGGAGGGACAGCGGGTGTCGTACTCGGTTCACTCCACGTTCGACACCTGGGTCCCCACGGCCTCCGCGGGGTGGGCGCTCTCCTCGACCCTACGGCTCGGGGCGTCCCTCGAGTTCCCGTACACCACCATCTCCGACCAGGGACAGCTCTCGGGCGAGGTCACCGATTCGGTGAGCAGCCAGGCCACGGTCCGTTCCCTCGCCACCAGCGGGTGGACCCTGCAGCTGGTGGGCGTGGTCGGAGCTCAATGGCTGCCCGTGCCATGGCTCCATCTGGGGGTCGTGGCGCGGTCCCCGGGGTTGAAGATGCTCTCCGGTGGATCGTTTCAATACGAAGCTCTTAGCAATGCCGCATCGGGGACCCGCCACGTCTTCTTCCAGGACGCGGCAGCGCAGTTCGAGTACCGCCAGCCGATGCAAGTCTCGACCGCGACCGCAGTCGAATTCGGGCCAGTGCAGCTCGAGGTGGACCTGCGCTGGCACAACGGCACCCACACCTACAACCTCCTCTCCTCGACCGAGCAGGGCAGGATCGTCGACACCTCGTCGGGCGGCCCGGTGACGAGCGGCTTCGTGTTCCCCGGGGTGGCCTACCGTGCCCGGCCGATCTGGAACTGGAGCGTGGGAGGCCGCTTCCACGTGGGATCGGAAGTCACGCTCAGCCTCGGAACTTACATGGACAACTCGCCCGCGGATCCGGCCACGAAGGTCTTCCGGCGAGTGGACCTCCTCGGCTTCCGGGTGGGCGTGGCCTTCCAGGTGGAGAAGCTGGGGATGTCGCTGGGCGCCGGCTGGGAGCGCGGAACGGCAAGTGACAATCTCGCTCTTGAAGGAGCTCTTCTTCCGGCCCAGAGCGGGCAGCTCACTCTGAACACTTTCAGCCTGCTGTTCTCGGTGGACTACAAGTTCTAGCGAGGCCTCACCCTCGGCCGAAACAAGCGATGAGGTCGACGGTCCATCATCCGAGCGCTCCGCGCTCCTGCACATCTCGAAGGAGGCAACTCGATGTCGACATTCCCGCGTTCTCTTCCCATCGTCTTCCTGCTCGCGGCTGCCTGTGCGCATCAGCAGCAGACGGCGGCAGCGCCGCCTCCAGCGCCCCCACGGCCTGTTGCCGAGCCACTCTCGCCCGAGCTGGCTCCGGTGCCGGTGGCAGCGGCGGACCACGGCGCCGAGCTCGATCTCCTCCTCTCTCGGCCCATCTCCTATTTCGGTTTCGACGAGGCCCTGCTGACGTCGGAGGATCGGCAACGGTTGCCGACGCTCGCCGGGGCCCTCCAGGCCCGGCCGGACGTGCGCATTCGCATTGCCGGAAACTGTGATGAGCGGGGTACGGAGGAGTACAACTTGCTGCTCGGCCAGCGGCGCGCCGAGGTCGCAAAGCGTTACTTGACGGACCTCGGGGTGGCCCCGGATCGCATCGGAACCATCAGCTATGGCAAGGAGCGCCCCGTGGACCCAGCGCACAGCGAGGAGGCCTGGGCCGCGAATCGACGGGACGACGCCGAGGCCTTGTCGACCGTCAGCCGGCGCTGAGACCGTGGCTTGCACCGGACGGACGAGGGGACGATGACCTGGGTTTACGTGATGGAGGAGACCGCCTTGCCGGAAGGAGGAATGGTGCCGGCGTACCCGCTCGGGGTAAACCTCGTGGTCGCCCGCGTCCAGGGAGCGATCTACGCGGTCTCGGGCAAGTGCGTGCACATGGCCTGTCCGCTGTTCACCGGAACGCTCGACGGCGAGACCCTCAGCTGTCCGTGTCATGACTGGCGCTTCGACATCAAGACCGGTCGATTCCTCGATGCGCCAGAGCTCGGGCTCGCCGTCTATCCGGTGAAGTCAGAGTCAGGAAAGGTGTTCGTCAGTCTCGGCTGAGGAGAGAAAGCAATGAAGAAGGTCTCGATGTACACCTTGTCCACCTGTCCGTGGTGCAGACTGGCGAAGCAATACTTCACCCAGCGGCACATCCCCTTCGAATACACGGACTACGACCTCGCCGACGACTCGACGCAGGAACGGATCATGCGCGAGCTCGATGCCGAGGGTGCCAGCGGCTTTCCGGTCGTGAAGATCGGCGATCAGGTCGTCGTGGGTTACCAGCCCGATCGTTACGCGAAGCTCCTCGGCACCTAGCCGGGCATCTCCATGAGCACCGACTCCAGAAAGAATGCGCTTCGCCACTTCTTCGCCCGGATCGTCGAGCCGATGGGCTTCAAGTTCACGCCCGACGAGGAGCTGGCGGACTTTCTCCTCGCGCAGGAGGTGAAGCTCGAGGAGAAGCACGGCATCCCCTTCTGCCCCTGCCAGCCCATTCGCCGCGATCGCGCTCGCGACATGCAGATCGTCTGCCCGTGCATCCCGTTCCATCGCAAGCATTTCGACGCGATGAGGCGCTGCTGGTGCGGGCTATTCGTGCATCAGGACGTCACCGATCCCACCAGCTTGCCGCAGATGTCGGCCAAGGACCTGGGCCTTGAGTGAGTTCGTCAAGGCGATCAGGGCGGAGGAGATCGCGCCGGGAGGGATGAGGACCGTCGAACTGAAGGGACATCAGTTCGTGGTCTGCAATTGCGGAGGAACCTTCCATGCAATCGATCGGCGCTGCGGGCACATGAACGCTCCGCTCGAGATGGGGACGCTCGATGGCACCATCGTCACCTGTGGCATGCATTGCGCGCAGTTCGACGTCACCACTGGCGAGGCGCTCGCGGGCCCGGTACCCGCCTACCTGGGAAACGAGGTCCCTCCCCCGAGGACCGGAGCGCTGCTCCGGAACGTCGGCCTGTTCATGCAGAACGTCCGCACCGAGCCCATTGGCTGCTACCCGGCGAAGGTCGAGGGCGGGTGGGTGTGGATCGCGCTGTGAGCGGCGGGGCCTGAGCGCGGGCCTGCACGCTCAGTCCGACATCGTCGCGCGCTGACCCGGGCGTCGACCCTGCTACGGCGTCACAGACACAGGCGTGCTACCAGAATTCCCCAGGGAGTCCTGGACGCTCACGATGTCGGTGACGTTGGGTGTGGCGCCGGCGGTGTAGAGGCCGCTGGTCCCGTCGATGGACCCGCCCGAGGCGTTGGTCGACAGCGACCAAGTGTAGCCGGTTCCACTGCCGCCGCTGGCGGTGAAGGCCGCCGAGGTCGAGGCTGGGACCGTGGCCGGACCGCCGATGGAGATGCCTGGCCCCACCGCCACGTCCTGGGTGCTGGTGTTGCCGAGCGAGTCGACGACCCGGACCACGTCGGTGACGCTGGGGGTGGCGCCGGCGGTGTAGGCGCCGGTGCCGGCATTGATGGACCCGCCCGAGGCGTTGGTCGACAGCGACCAGCTGTAGCCGGTTCCACTGCCGCCGCTGGCGGTGAAGGTCGTCGAGCCGCCCGGAGCGACCGTCGTCACCCCGGAGATGGAGACGCCTGCTCCGACGGCGACATTGCGGGTCGCAGCATTGCCGAGCGAGTCGACGACCCGGACCACGTCGGTGACGCTGGGGGTGGCGCCGGCGGTGTAGGCGCCGGTGCCGGCATTGATGGACCCGCCCGAAGCGTTGGTCGACAGCGACCAGCTGTAGCCGGTTCCACTGCCGCCGCTGGCGCTGAAGATCAGGGAGCCCCTCGGGGGCACGCTCGCCGTCGCTGGGGTGATGAGGACGGGGGGAAGGACGGTCGTCGCCGGGGAAGTGGTGGTGGCAGCGGAAAGGGCGGTGCCCGTGTTTGCGGCGGTGCCGTTCGCGGTCGCGGTGAAGGTGAGAGTTCCGGCTCCCGACGGGGTGCAGGTGAAGCTGAATGGCACGGTGGAGTTGGCGGCGATGGACGAGGAGGCCGGGGAGGCGGTGGAGCACGAGGCGGTGGCCGTTCCGCTCACGGTCGTAAAGTTCGGGGTGACGGTGACACCATTCGCCGCCGCGCCGCCAGCCGCCGCGGTGTTGCGGACGTTCGCGGTGAGGGAGATCACCTGTCCCGCGTTGACCGGGGACGGGGGCTGCGAGGCGAAGGTCGCGGCGAGGGCTGCCGGCACTTGGATCGTCGTCGCCGGCGCCGTGGTGGCGGCAGCGACCAGCACGTTTCCGCTGTTCGCTGCCGTCCCGTTCGAGGTGGCCGTGACGGTCAGCGTGCCCGTGGTCAGCGGGGTACAGGTGAAAGTGAAGGGCAGCGACGTGCCGGCGGCGATGGACGAGGCGCCCGGACTCGCCGTCGTGCAGGAGGCGGTCGCGCCGAGCATCCCGGTCACGGAAGGAATCACGGTCACGCTGTTTGCCGCGGCTCCCCCCGCCGCGGCCGTGTTCGACACCGTGACCGTGAGCGGCAGGGGCTGACCGACGCTCGCGGTGGCGGGCGGCTGGGCCGCAAAGCTGACCGCCAGCGCGGCTGGCTGTTGCACGACGACCGAGGTGGCGGTCAGGTTCGTGTTGTTGAAGACCCCCGGGACGTTGGCGTCCTCCCACGTCGCCGAGCCGGCCAGGGCCAGGGTTCCCGCAGTCGCCGGCGCGGTGCAATTGCTCCAGACCAGGGTCTGGGTTGCGCCGATGTTGTTGATCGGAAACGCCGGCGGCGTCAGGCAGGGCGGGGTGTAGCTCGTCGAGGCGGCGGTCACGTTCGCCGCCGCCCCGCCCGACTTGGTGAGCGTGAGGGTGATGGAGAAGGTCTGTCCCGTGCTCAGGGTCGCCGGCGTCGTGGCGATGTTCGTTGCGGTCACCAGGGCCGCGGCGACGACCGGGACGGACGCAGAGGCGGGGCCCGCCGTCCGGGCCGTCCCGGTGTTGGTGTCCACCCAGCTCGCGGAGCCCGCGAGCGTGAGTGTCTGGGGAGTCGAGGGGGCCGTGCACCCGGACCAGGTGAGGTTCAGGGTTGCGCCGATGGCGTTCACCGGCATCGCGGGGGCGGTGGTGCAGGTCGTGCCGGTGAGTGACACGCCGGTCACGTTGGTCGTGGCCGAACCGGTCTTGGCCAGGGTCAGGGTGATGGTGAATCCCTGCCTGACGCTGAGGGTCGAAGGCGACGTCGTGAGCGCGGTGGCGCTGACCGCCGCCGGGGTCTGCACGATCACCGTGGTGCTCGCGGAGTTGGACGTCACCACCGCTGACGGGATGTTCGCGTCCGTGCCGGACGCCGATGCCGAGGGAAGAAGGGTCCCCGGCGCGGCCGAGGAACAGTTTGCGTAGAGAAAGACCACCGGAGCTCCGAGCGCGACCGTGGCCGAGGCCGGAGAGGGCGCCGCACACCCGGCGATCGGGGTGGGCGTGACCGCCACTGCCGGCGCGCCACCGGTGTTGCTCACCGCGAGGCTCAAGGTGAAGACCTGGCCGGTGTTCACGGTGAAGGGCTGGCCGTTGGGAACCGGAGGGGTCCGCGCCGGGGTGAGGCTGGCGATCAGCGTCGGCGGGGACTGGACGGTGGACGACGCCGTGGGCTGCGCGGAGATCGCGCCGCCGGAGAACCCGTCGGTGCCGCTCGCGGTCACCTGGAAGCTGAGGTGCCCCGAGGAGAGGCCCGGGGTCAACGCCGGACTGTAGGTCCAGGCGATGGTGACCGTCTGTCCGGCGGCGAGCACTGCGGGTGGTGCCGGGGTAGGGCCCGTGACGAGCCCGGCGTTGGCGCCATCGGTGGAGGCGACGCCGGGGGTACTCACGCCGAAGCTCCGCACGTCCGCGAGCCCGGGGTTCGTCACCGTCAGCGTCAAGGTGATGAGCTGCCCGGCGCTGGCCGTCGCCGGGGTGGCAGACAGCCCGGCGTTCATCCCCGCCGCGCCGATGGTGTAGTTCCCCGACGTGGCGACGGCGGAAGCCACCGGCGCCCCCGAGTTGACGTCGTTCCCGCTCGCGCTCGAGGAGAAACGCACCGTCCCCGGCGTGCCCCCGGCCACGAAGGTCCAGGCGAAGCTGGTGCTCGCCCCCGGGAGGAGCGAGTCGACGGATGCCGGGACCGGTCCCGTCCCGGCCTTCAGAGCCGCAAGCCCGCTCGGCGCCACCGTGGGCACCGCCGGCACCAGGTCCTTGATCGCCGCCCCCCCGGAGTTGGTCACCGTCATCACGACCGTGAACTCCCGTCCGAGCGCGGCGGCCCCGGAAGAGGGAAGGCTCGCGGCCAGAGCCGCGGCGCGCACCACCGTGACCGCCGCCGGGCTAGCCGGGTCGGTGACCCCGGTGATCGTGGTGCCGGAGAAGCTGTCGGTCGCGTGGACCGAGGAATCGAAGGCGAGCGTTCCCGGTCCGGTGGCGGTGTAGATCCAGCTGAAGGTTCCCGATTCACCCGGGCCCAGCGTGGCGATCGAGACTGGATCGGGTCCGGTGCGCAGGTCCACAGTGCCGGTCCCGCTCACCGTGGGAGTGGTGGGCACGGCGCCGGTGGCCGTGGTGCTGCCGGTATTGGTGGCGGTCACCGTGACGGTGATCAACTGGCCAACGCTGGCCGTCGCCGGCGTGGCCGCGATGGTCGCCGAGATCGATGCCAGGGCAGTGCCCTCGACCGTGAAGGCATTTGGAAGCTCACCTGCGGTGCCGAACGGTCCCTGGACGCGCAGCGTCTTCAGCCCCGGCGACAGCCCGGCCGGCACGGTGGCGGTCAGCGTCTGCTCGTCGACCCGGTGGACATCGAGGAGCGCCTGGTCTCCCATCCACGCCTGGAAGGTCTCGTCCACCGTTGGCGCCCCGCCGGACGAGGGCTGGAGGGTGCGGACAGAGAACCCGTTGCCGTGGATCACCACCGGCGTGGCGTTGGCCGTGAAGCCGCGGCCCGGCGTGACCGACGCGGGCGCAGGGTTGGGGAAGTCGGAGCTTCCGCACCTGACGAGGGCGAGCGCCCCCAGAAGGAAGAGGAGCCCGCGTCTAGTCGACATCGAAGCGATACCCGAGCAGAGCGAGGAACGTGGTGCTGGACCCGCTCAGCGTCGAGAGCCCCGCATCGCCGATCCAGGTGGCGCGGAGTTCGAGGAACAGGCTGCCCGGCCCGAGGCGCGGACCCGCCGAGAGTGAAACGCTCGCCGCCGGGGCAACCCCGCTCTCGCTGACCGAGGGCTGGCCCTCCAGCCGGGCGCTGTTGGAGACCAGGCTGCCCCCCGCCCCGGTGTTCGCCCAGAGCATCCAGCGGGAGGCGAATGGCAACCGCCAGGCCAGCTCGAGCAGGAAGGGGAGATGGTTCTGCGTTGCGCTGTAGGTCGTGGGTGCGCCGCCGACCGTCGTGGTGCTCGACTGCGAGAGCGTCCACCAGCTCACATCGAGCACCAGGCCGAGCTGCGTGCGGCCGAAGCGCGTCCACACCCCACCCTCGAGCCCGACGGCCGGCCCGACGCTGCCTCCCACCGCAATCGCGGCCTTCAGTCCCAGGGAAACGGAGAGGCGACTGGCCAGAAGCTCCAGGTCCAGCGTGGTGGAAGCGGCGCCCGCCCGGATGACCACCGGGTCGACGGTGTCCTCCCAGACCCGAGGCGGGCGGTAGGGCAGAGCCCAATGGCCCGGGCTCACGACCAAGGCCTCCCGGAACTCACCGCGTCCCGCAGAGCCCACCGGAATGTCGCTCGCGGGGCTGCCGAAGGCGTCGACCACTTCGACTGCGAGAACCTCCAGCTTCCCCGGGGTGGACCCGTCCGCGCGGATCGGAGCGTGTGGTACGACGGTGATCTTCGCCGCAGCTGGAGGGGCGATGGAGAGAGTGGCGGTGGCGACAGCCCGCCCTGCGATGGCGGTGATGATCATCGAGCTCTGCGGGGTGCCTGGAGGCACGGCGATCGGCGAGCGGTAGACGCCGGGCTCGAGGCGGACCGGTGCTCCGATCGTCGCCACGTCCGACTCCAATTCCAGGGCCGAGTCGGTCGGATTGCCGGCGGAATCGCGGAGACGGACGATCACCGATGCTGGAGTTCTGGCGTCGACCAAGGGTCTGGCCGGGTCCTGAATGATCTCGATCGTTGCGGGCGGGCCCGCCCGACGTACCAGGGAGATCGAGGCCGGCGGCTCCGACCCGAACGCGACCTCCACGGTGCCAGCCCCTGCCTCGCCGGCCGGCACGGTCCAACTCCCGCGCCAGACTCCAGGTCCAAGAGGCTCGACGCGGGTGACGATTCCTTTGGCCGGTCGGAAGGCCGGCGCGCTGCCACGGCGAGCGGCACCGCGCCCGTCGATGGCGAAGACGTAGACCAGCACCTCGACCTCGCGATCGGCAGGCGCGGCCGTGGGCTCGACCACCGCCAGGGCCACCGGCCGCGCGGGGATGGTGGCATCCGGCGTCGCGGTGACGCGAACCACCGAGAACCCGCAGGCCCTCTCGCTCACCGCGGCGACGATCGCGAGGGGTGGGGAAGCGGGGCCGGCCGTGAACTCCGCGATCAACGCGCCTCCACCGACAGCCACCGGCGGGCGGATCGTTCCACTGCTGCTGCGGACCTCGATGCCGGGAGGGCTCGGGGGAATCCGGACCCGGGCCTGACGGGAGCCGGCCGGGATGGTCACCGGCGTCACCGTCACCGCCAGGTTGCAGCTGCTCGGGGCGGCTCTCGCAGCGGCAGAGATCCCGACCAGCGCGGCTGCGGCCAGCGCAACGGCGATCCGCGCGACCTCAGGCGTTGCTGCGCGTTCCGGCAAGAGGCTCCACCCCGAGAGGAGGGTTTGATGATGAATGGGTGGGTGTCGGGATGCGAATCGAATTCGGGAGGGCGTTTTCGACCCAGGCTCCAGTGAACTGCCCCGGCGATCACCGACCTCCCTGGAGCCATCGCCTTCCGTCGGGAGGACCCCGACCGCGATTGAGCATCCGACTCCCCAGGCCAGGGCTCCGGCGCGGACCGGGACCGTGCTCACGAGGCGGAGATCGGTCGATCGGAGTCCTGGGCGCGCGTCGAAGCTCCCCGGAGGAGTTCGGAGAAGCGGCCCACGCGATCCACCGCTGCCTGCGGAGGTCGAGCACCCGGTCTCGAATGGATGGCCAGCGTGTCCAGCGCGGTGACCGAGTGCGCCAGCCTGCGGGCGAAGGTGATCTGCTCCATTGCCCGCGCCTCGTCCGATCCACGGCGCATCGGCTCCGCCAGGCGGCGTTCGAGCGAAGCCTCCGCCTCGCTGATGGCGATTCCCGCCGACCTCCTCGCCTCCACGACCCGGGAGGCCGTGGGCGGGTCCCGCCTTCCCAGAGATCCGAGGACCACGTCCCGGTAGGTCTCCACGGCGCGCGACATGGCGGCGAGCGCGTGGGGCATCCCGATCCGCTCTTCCCACCGCGGGTAGATGAACAGTGCCGCGGCGAAGGCGATGGCACCGCCGAGCAGCGAGTCTCCGGCCCGCGCGGCCGCGGCCCACCAGTCGCCTGGAGATCGCATGGCGATGAGGACGAAGACCGGTGTGACGAAGAAGGTGAACAGGCGGTAGCTCCGCGGGCGGGTCACCACCGCCGCCATCGACATCGGGAACATCAGGAGCGCCAGGGTGAGCGGGCTCTTCGACCAGGCCGCGACGGCCACGACCAGGAGACAGCCGAGAAGGGTCCCCACCACCCTCTCCGCGGCACGCTTCACCGTGCTCCCCATGTACGGCTGCAGGACAGCGACCGTGGTGATGCTCACCCACGGCGCATGCTCGGGCGAGAGGCGCACACCCGCCCAGGCGGCCAGGGACGCTGCGCAGGTCACCCGGATGGCATGTCGGAAGATCGGCGAGCGCGGGGAGAGCGAGTCGCGAAGACGCTTCAGCGGAATGGCCAGCCCTTCGAAGGTCGGCGTCGGTGCTCCCCCGGCGGGGGACTCGGTCCGTTCCTCCCGGCCCAGAGCACCCACGAGCCGGATGGCGTCTGCACTCTCCCGGTCTACCAGGGCCAGCAGGCGCCTGGAGCCCGCCTTCACCGTGCTGGGCGAAGGCCCTTCCTCGACGCGAGGCGGCCGCCAGGTCCTCGCGAGGAGGACCGCGCGGACCTCGTCCGCCCGCCGCCTGACGCGGTCGAGCGTGGTGGGCGTCTCGGGTGGACGCTGCGCTGGCGGCACCGCCTCCAGCTCGGCGGCCAGCGTCACCAGGAGCAGGAATTGCTCCTCGGCGAGCCCGAGGAGCAGCCGCAGATTGCCGCCCATCACCGACTCACCCGAGCGCCGGGCGCGGACCGCGAGCGACATCGCTCGCGCCTCTTCGAGCGCATCGCGAACCCGCCGGGGATACCGCCGGGCGAGCGCTGTCCAGCGCTCTCCCTCGCCGAGGCCGGCCACGACGCAGGCGGTGAGCTCGTCGGTGTAGGCCGACAGCTGATCGAACACCTTGGCCACGCTGTGCCGCACCGGCAGGTGGGTCCACACCGGCCAGACGATCGACGAGAAGACGACAGCAACGCTGCTTCCAGCAAGGAACCAGAGCGCATCGCGCAGGCTGCTCGCGGAAGGAACGCCCGTGGCGATGGCGGCAACGATGGCCAGCGTGGTGCCCATCACGCCCGGAGCGGGCCCGAGCGAACGGAGCAAGGAGGCCAGGCCGGCGATGACCCCGAAGAACAGGATGGCGACCGGCGGCCGGAAGGCCACCCGCTGGCCCGTCCAGACGAGGAGCGTCCCGAGGACGGCGAAGGCGGCGAGGAGGCGGGCCCGGAAGCCACGCGACCCGCCGGGATCGGTGAGCGTCCCCAGCCAGCCGCCGAATGCCATCCACCCCAGCTCGGGTCGCGCCAGCTGGACGGAGAGAATGAGAGGAACGACGGTGACCAGCGCGCCGCGCACCCCGGTGGCGAGGTCGGGTAGAAGCGCCTCGAGCTCCACCCGGGAACGCCACGAGCGTGCGTCCATCGGCCAGAGGATGGCACGATTGGTGGAGCGGTGGTCTCGCGAGGATTGACGCTGGAGGGTGACGTGTTCGAGCGCGGGGCGGGGCGCCGTGCTCGCCCGATGAGGCGGTGACGGACCGCGGCCGTCGTTCGCGTGCCGGGGGCCGTGGAGGTCGCTTCAGGGCCCCGGCTCCTCCGCGGGCTCCTGGACCTCCTCCAGCAGCTGAACCGAACTCGCCTGTGGGCCCCTCTCTCCGGGCTCCTCGGAGAACTGAACCTCGATCCCGACCTTCAGCCGATCGAATCCACCGCCCAGCACGCTGGCACGATGGAAGTAGATCTCGCGTCCGTCGCTCGTCTCCAGGAACCCGAAGTCCTCTTCGGGGTGGAGCCGCACCACCCGGGCATGGGGAGGCCGAATGCCGGCCCTCACCTCGCCACGTTGCCGGCGCGCGTGGTCCTCGAGCTGCCGGCGCATCTCGTGGAAGGCCTCGGTCGCCGCGAGGTAGGCATCCTCGTTGGCCTCATCCGCCGCCGGGTCCCTGGAGACGACCAGCGTCTTGCCGGGAACGGAGAGCTCGATGTGCACCCGGAAGTGCGCGCCCTTCCCCTGCCGATGATGCTGGCTCGGATACTCGATCCAGACGTGGCAGCTGATGATGGGTGAATAGAACTGCTCCAGTTCGGCCGCTTGCTCCCGGACGAGAGTGTCGAGTGGCTCCGATGGAGAGCCGTGAACATGAGTAATCTGGAGAGGCACCTGCATGGTGGACCTGCCGGTGAGGGTTTCGTCTGGAGACATGCAAGAAAGCCGCCGGGTGCGACTCCGCGCAGATCCTGCATGGCTGTCGCAGCCCAGCCGCTGCGCTGTGACAAGCCCGGGCTGAAGCGGAGCGCGTGCTGACCGTGGGCCCGGCGCTCAGCGGCAACCGGTCGCGGGCAGGCCTCCATCGGCAGGCACCTGACCGGACGTGCACGGAAGACAGCAGAACTCGCCGGCGGGATTGCGGTCGGGATTGCAGTTCTCAGGCCCAATCGTGCCGAGGCAAGGTCCGGAGCCGACGATGCACCTGCCTCCAGCGGCAACACAGGCTGCGGCGCCGGTGTTCTCTGTGCCGCCGCCCGAACCACCATCGCGACCCGACGAGGTATCCTGGTCTGCGTCGCACCCGAGGGGCACGGCCGCGAGGAGAACCAAGAGAAGACCTTTCGGAGGCGTGCGCATCGGCCGCACCGACGAGAAGGTTATCGAAAGCCCGCTTCGGTAGGAAGTCCAACACACCGGACGATCGTACTCGTCACACGATGTCGTCCAGAGCGGGACCGCCGAGAAGGAGTTCATGCTCAGTCCCGGCATCATCCCGTACGCCACTGGCGTGATCCCCTCGTCCGACAGCGAGTACTCCTGCCCGCACCGTGCGAGGACCGGGACGGCGCGGGGGCGCAGCCGGTCGGGCAGAGCCATCGGCAAGGCCGCAATCAGGAGCCGCGAGGCCGGACAGCCATCCGCTCCACCTCGCCCTCGTAGGGCGGAGGAGCTCGGCGAGTGACGATTGCGGCCCGCAGGCAGCCGTTCAGGTCGTCAGCGGCCGGCGGGCCCCGGGCTCGCGGAGGTGGTCTGCTCGAACCGAAGTTGAAGTTGAACACGTAGCTGAGGTCTAGCCGGCGCGCGTTGAAGGGGAATCGCTGGCGGACTCGCCACCCAAGGGCAGGCTCGCCAGTGATGGTGAAGTCCGCGAGGGCCAGCGCCACGTCGAGCATCACCTCGGGAGGGAGGACGTAGTCCTTGAGGCCCAGCGCCGGCGAGGGGACCGGGCTCGTCTCGCCAATGAGCGTCGCGCGATGCAGGCTCTGCAGATCGTAGGCGAGTTCCTCCCCGCCCGAGAACGTCTCTGCGCTGGTGAGGACATAGACCGGCTTCTTGCCGCCGAAGCGCTTGCCAGCCACGCTGGGCTGGGTCCAGAACGTCCGCGCCGTGCCGTCGCGCTCGATCACGTCGTTGAGGTGCACCGGCTGGTCGTCGAAGAGATAGCTGGCCACCAGCGTGACGGTCGACGGATCGCCGCCGTGATTGGCGCGCAAGTCGATGATGAGCGCGTCCGCATCGGCCACGTCCGACATGAAGGCGGCGATCGCGTCGCGAGCCCTGCGCACAGGCGGAAAGCCACCGATGGAGATGCGAACGATGTTGCCGCGAAACCGCTCGATCTCGCCAAAGCCGAGGCCCTGTCCACCCCCGCCCGAGGGCGGCAGCTGCAGCCCATCCTTGTAGGTGACGCGCAGGTGCTTGTCGTGGCACAGCGCGCGCAGGTCGTCGGTCAGCCTTGCGGCGAAGGCAGTGCAGTCGCTGATGTGCTCGTAGTCCCCGCGGGCGTCGCGCTCGCGCAGGGCGGAGGCCATGCGCCGGCCGACGTCGGGGAAGACGTAGTTGGCCTCGATCGCTCGCGCCGCTGCGTCGATGAGCGCGCGCCGCCGCTTCGCGTCGAGCGGCCCTTCCGGCACCTGGTACTCGGCGGGCGTGGCAATGGGCACAAGCGCGAACTCGAGGACGCGATGGGGCGCCGCCGCCTCGACGCGCATGGTGGCGCGCGCGAACTGGTGCGTGGCGCGATCGCTGAGGACGGCGGAGAACTGGGTCGCCGAACCCCACTCGCGTTTCCTGATGTCCAAGCCGCCGGTCTCCAGGCTCATCGAGAGCTCGCGCTCGATGTTGCCGAGCTCAGGAGGGGCCACCAGGTAGGCGAACGACTGCCGATGATACGCCTCGAGCGCGGCGCGATCGCCCTTGTTGAAGAGCGCCAGCCAGCTCGCGAACTGCCGCGCCGCGGGGCCCTCGTCCGGCGAAGCCGGCTGCGCCAGCAGCACACCGCTGCCCAGCAGCCGCAGGGCGACGAAGATCCACAACCCCGCACGAGCGTGACTGCGAGCTCTCCCGTGCATCCATCCTCCTCCAATGCGTCCTCCGACGTACCCCGCTTTTCCCCCGTCTCGGGGACTGTTGCGACTGGCCCACCCGGCCTAGGAGGGGAAGGTGAGCTGCCCCAGCGACCTTCGCCACTGACCTTCAACGTATTCGGAAAGGGCCACTCCTGCGCTCTCAACCGCCGTCGAGTCGATACGGGCCAGGCTCTCCCGGAGGCTTTGCATGGTGAGCCTGCTCGTCGTCTTCCACGTCTTCGGGCTCCTCAGCTCCGTCCACGCGGTGATGACCAACCGCACCGCCCAGGGGGCGATCGCCTGGGGAGTGAGCCTGAACACCTTCCCTTATCTCGCGGTTCCCCTCTACTGGGTCCTCGGGCGCAACCAGTTCGAGGGCTACCGTGAGTCCTGGAAGGAGCACCAGAAGGAGATCGCGGCGCTCGTCGCTCAGGTGCGCACCGCGCTAGAGCCGTTCAACATCCCTGCGGTCGAGCGGCTGCCGCACTACCAGGCCCTGAAGAAGCTCGCCCACACGTCGTTCCTTCGAGGCAACGACGTCGAGCTCCTGGTGGACGGGAAGGCGACCTTCGACAGCCTCCTCCCGGGTCTGGGGCGAGCCAGGCGATATGCGCTGGTGCAGTTCTACATCGTGCACGACGACGATCTGGGCCGGCGCCTCAAGGCCGAGATGATCGACTGTGTGAAGAGAGGCGTCGAGGTCTTCTTCATCTACGACGAGGTCGGCAGCGCCGGCCTTCCTCGTGCTTACCTCGAGGAGCTTGGGGCGGCAGGGGTGAAGCACTCGAAGTTCAACTCGGAGCGGGGACCGCGCAACCGCCTCCAGCTCAACTTCAGGAATCACCGCAAGAACGTGGTCATCGACGGCCTGGAGACCTGGCTCGGCGGCCACAACGTGGGCAACGAGTACCTGGGCCTCGACGCCAAGATCGGGCCATGGCGCGACACCCACGTCCACGTCACCGGGCCGGCGGCGCAGCTCGCTCAGCTCGTGTTCCTGGCCGACTGGTACTGGGCCACCCGCACCCTTCCTGAGTGGAGCTGGGAGCCACGGGCATCGCCGAGCGGCGGGAACGTCCAGGCCATGGTGGTCCCGTTCGGACCGGCTGACGACCACGAGGCTGCCCAGCTGTTCTTCGTCCAGGCTCTGGACGTGGCGAAGCACCGCATCTGGATCGCCAACGCGTACTTCGTTCCGGATGCCGCCGTCATGGCGTCACTCCGTCTTGCGGCGCTGCGGGGGGTCGACGTCCGGGTGATCGTCCCGGACAAGTCCGACAATGGGGTCCTGGACCTCGCGTCGCTCTGGTTCCAGGAGCAACTCGACGGGGTGGGTATCAAGTTCTACCGCCACGCGCCCGGAATGATGCATCAGAAGGTCTTCCTGGTGGACGATGACCTCGCCACCGTCGGCAGCACCAACTTCGACAACCGGTCCTTCCGCCTGCAGTTCGAGGTGAACGCGCTCTTCCTGGACAAGCCTTTCGCGAGCCAGATGGAAAGCATGCTGCTCCACGATCTGGAGCTGTCGCAGCCCTACGATCCGTCCTCCCTTCGCCGGGGGCCTCTTGCGAAGCGCCTCGCGGTCTCGGTGGCACGGCTCACCGCCCCTCTCCTGTGAGCCCTCGCCAGAGGCGCCCCGGTTCGGTTGTTTTCAGTTCATGCGAGGGGTGAGGGCCGTGAGCGAGGACGGTCCGGAGGTCCCGAAGCACAAGTCGCTGCGCGACCAGGTCCTGGACCCCGTCGACAGGGCCTCCGATGCCATCGTCGGCATCATCATGGCGCTCAGCATCACCGGATCGATCAGCGTGGCGACCGCCGGAGCTCAGGAGATCCGGACCATGCTCCTCGGCGCGGTCGGCTCCAACCTGGCCTCGGGCATCACCGAGGGGGTGATGTATCTCGTCAGCACCATGACCGAGCAGAACCGCAGGAAGAACCTTCTGCTCCAGATCCAGGGGACGCAGGACACCGGCGAGGCACACCGACTCATCGCGGACGCCCTGCCCGAACGATTGGCAGGGGGGGCCAGCAAGGGGACGCTCGAGGCCATCCGGAAACGGCTCGTTGCCATCCCCGTTCCCAAGACGGTGCTCCAGGCAACTGACTACGCCGCCGCGATGCTCATCTGTCTCGTCGTCGTTCTCACCACGCTTCCCGTCGCGATTCCCTTCCTCGTCATCCACGATCCGCGGATCGCGATGACCATCTCGCGCGGCCTCGCCCTCCTGGACCTCTTCGCCTGCGGAATCGTGCTGGGCCACTACAGCGGGGGAAAGACCTGGAAGTACGGCGTCGGCATCGCCGCGATCGGAATGGTCCTGGTCCTCGTCATCACCGCGCTCGGAGGTTGAGGCGGGCGCCCACGGGCTCCGCCGCGAGTCGCGCGTCTCCCGCCGTACCCCGTTTTTCCCCCGTGTCGGGGACTGTTGCTGTCGCCCCACTCCCTCTAGGAGGAGGGGGAGGTCGAAGGCCTGGTGAGAGCTGTCCGTCCAAGGCGGGCGGTCAGTGCGGGGCGCTTCTG